>ERZ894220.131-NODE-131-length-90346-cov-14.017_pt1 | contig 90346 bp, 103 predicted proteins | sample MGYA00380292_ERZ894220 | MGnify/ENA primary metagenome ERZ894220 (study PRJEB32331, sample SAMN06328446) | human gut metagenome | biome: human gut microbiome; feature: stool | host: Homo sapiens | collected 2014-12-05 ... | reverse complement strand
ATCTCTTTACACTCCCCGGCATAGCCGGGGGTTGCCTTTGCGCTAAAGCTAACAAAACAAACAAAAGGCTGAGAAAACTTCTCAGCCTTTTGTTCATTTATGATACTTACTTCCCGCCTGAATAGAAAAAGCTCGATAAATCTGTTCCAGAAGCATGACGCGAGCCAGCTGATGCGGAAAAGTCATACGGCTCATAGAGCAGTGATAATCCGCTTCTTTTTTAACCCGAGGAGATAACCCATGAGAGGAGCCAATCACAAACGTCACATTTCCCATTCCGTTGATTGCCTGTTTCTCCAGAAAACCCGCCAGCTCTTCGCTGCTCATTTGTTTTCCTTCAATGCACATAGCTACCAAAACGCCCGGGCGACGAACATGGCTTAAAATCAGATCCGCTTCTTTTTCCAGCGCCTTTGCGATTGTCGTCTCTGACACATTTTTTTCTTGAATCATTTCTTCAGGAAGTTCAACAATCTCTAATTTGCAGAAAGCAGAAAGACGTTTTTGATATTCAGATGCAGCCTGCCGAAAATAAGCCGCATTCAATTTTCCCAGTGCAATCAACGTAATACGCTGCATGTTCTTCCTCCTCTAAAACTCCAAGATCGGCGAAATTTCATGCCTTCGAGCTGCCACTACCCGCGTTTCTGCATCCGGCATAACACCTTGCGTTGCCAGCGCACATTGAAGTGTGGCCAATGCCAATTCCGGTGTGTTGTTTTCTTGGCTAATGTGACATAAGCTGAATTTTTTACAGCCCGCCTGCATCAAACGCACAATTGTTTGGGCGCATTCCTCGTTGCACAAATGCCCACGTTCAGAGGCTATACGCATTTTTAAGTAATATGGGTATCGGCCGCTCATCAACATATTCAAATCGTAATTTGACTCAAGTGCCACCACATCCGCGCAGTATAAATTGGCTATTACTTCATCGCTGATATACCCCAAGTCCGTTGCAATCGCAAGCACTTTTCCACTTGGTGTAAAAATCCGGTATCCACAGCAATCGACTGCATCATGACTTGTAGAAAAACTCTGTATTACAAATCCCCCTACCTCTTCGTCCCGTCCGTCTACTGCAATCCCCATCCCTTTTGGAAGAATTTCTCTCTCTTCCAAAACATCTAGGGTCGCCGCACTGGCATACACAGGTACAGGGTATTTTTTCAAAAACACCCGCAGGCCATTCACGTGATCAGAGTGCTCATGCGTCACGAGAATTCCCTGCAAATCTCGTGGTGAAACATCCAACCTCTTCAAAGTTTCTAAAGTGGTTCTGCAGCTTTTTCCTATATCCACCAGCAGAAAACGCCCATTCTCCTCCACAAATGCACTATTTCCAGACGAACCGGAATAAAGCGTTGTAAAACGAGCCATAAAAATCCTCTCAGAAAGAAATCCTTCGGTCAAAACCGAAGGATTTCTTATATCAAATTACTTTTCTCATATTGCTTGCCGGTCTCTCCACGCGTTTAATATCAGCGCCAAGACCTTGCAACTTCTCTACAATGTTCTCATACCCTCGCTCGATATGGCTGATGTCCTCGATCTCAGAAACACCATCTGCAGCCAAAGCAGCCATCACCAAAGCAGCTCCTGCCCGCAAATCCGGAGCACGCAGCGGTGCAGCCTGTAGCTCCGCTACTCCCTCAATTACAGCCACACGTCCCGCAACCTGAATGTTTGCTCCCATGCGTGCCAACTCATCCACATACCGGAAACGATTCTCCCAAATCCCTTCGGTAATAATCGATGTTCCCTTCGCCAAGGTAAGCAAAACGGAAATCAGCGGCTGCATATCAGTGGGGAAACCCGGATGCGGCATAGTTTTAACATTTAGCGGTTCCAAATCGCCCGTGCGGCTGACACGAACAGCATCATCAAATTCTTCAACGACCGCACCAGCCTTTTCCAGCTTGGATGTAATTGGTTCCAAATGTTTGGGAATCACATTTTTAATCAATACATTTCCGCCAGTAATGGCCGCTCCTACCATATAACTGCCCGCTTCGATCTGGTCTGGGATGATAGAATAGGTACATCCATGCATACGCTTTACGCCACGGATTTTAATCACATCCGTACCAGCGCCACGCACATCGGCGCCCATCGTATTCAAGAAATTGGCCACATCCACAATATGCGGTTCTTTGGCCACGTTTTCCAAAACAGTCATTCCCTCGGCCATAACTGCTGCCAGCATCGCATTGATGGTAGCCCCTACAGACACTGTATCAAAGAACACTTCTTCGCCCACCAAGTGAGACGCTCTCACATCAATCATGCCGTTGTCTACAGCATCTTTTGCTCCAAGCGCTGAAAAAGCCTTTAAATGCTGGTCAATCGGGCGCGGGCCAAGATCACAGCCACCCGGCATAGCTACCGTTGCTCGACCGAACCGCCCCAAAAGAGCTCCCAGAAAATAATAAGAAGCACGCATCGCACGGGATAAATCATCCGGAACGCTTGTCCCATGCAGATGGGTCGTATCAATTTCCAAGGAATGTTTATCCAACATCCGAACCTGTGCGCCCATAGCGCTCAAAATATCCACAGATGCCCCCACATCACTAATGCTGGGCAAATTTTCTATCACGCATTTATCAGCCGCCAAAATGGTAGCGGGAAGGATCGCCACGGCCGCATTTTTTGCACCGCTTATTTCCACTTCGCCTACCAGCGGTTTCCCGCCGTGAATGATAAATTTTTTCACTCGTTAAAACTCTCCTTTGAGAAACAAGTTCCGGCCCACACCGCAGGCATATCACAACTCTTTTAGTATACACGCCTTTGACGCAAAATAAAAGCGTATTCCTGTTTTTAACGTTTTTTGCCAAAAATTTTTCTCTTTTTGCAAAGGCACACTTTTTACATTATAGCGTATGCACATAAATTTTGCAAATACAGTTTACGTATTACACAAAAAATTTGCGTTGCAGAGATTCTGTCTGCAACGCAAATTTAATTTTTTACGGTGGGCTGACAAAATTGTACGGATTGGTCAGCACTCCATTTTTTGTAAATTCCAAGTGGCAATGGTTACCGGAAGAGTTGCCAGTTGAACCCATACGTGCAATGGGCTGTCCTTTCACAACATACTCTCCCTCGGATACCAGCAATTCGGAACAATGCGCATACAAAGTGGTATAGCCATTGCCATGATCAATTTTGACAAACAGGCCATAACTCCAATTGGATGTGCCAGCTCCATTCTCCGAAATTTCAACCAAACCATTATCGGCTGCCACAATCGTTGTCCCATAAGCGCCGGTAATGTCCACGCCACGGTGTCCATATCCCATACCACGCGAAATTCCCGTATATCCGGGTACCGGCCAGATAAAGTTACCATCGCCAGGCTCACCAACGGTTCCGCCATATTGGTTCATCACACCATACACAATGACTTCCGTAACCGGCTCGGACGTTACTTCTTCCGACAAAACGATTCTCTGAAGTTCCACGCCATTCATATCATACACAACATCCGCTGTAACGGTTTGTTGGCCTGCAACACCGGCCTGTTGGATTACTTCATCGCCCCAGTTCAGGTCTGCCGACTGACTGGTAACAGTCTCGTAAGGAATTTCTTCCTGATAGGTAATTCGCTGCACCTGCTGGACTTCCAAACAATTCATGGTAACAGAATCACCGCTCGTCAAGGTAAAGGCAGCATTTCCATTTAAGCGATCAACCAATTCTTGTCCGGAAATCAAAGTGTTTGTAAAGTACAAGCCTGGCACAACCTCAACCTCATGCCTAAAGCGAACGCTCCAATCTGGCTGATCCGGCTTTTCGTAAGGCGCCTGAGCCTGTTCCAACGCATTGTTAACCGCCTCGCTGTCTTGTGTCACTCCAACCAGAGTTCCATTGACCATCACGCCGGTAGCTTCCACAAATTTTTCAGAAGATGTTGCGATAATTCGGTTCGCCAGTTCCGCTTGATCCGACAAAGCGGCATCACTGACCACTGAAATTGTAAACGTCGCCTCTCCTTCCCATTGAGAACGATCCGCATCTGCCTGAAGACGCTGTTGAACTAAGTTTTGCGCATCTTCGTAAACAGTTTCATTGGCAATAAACCCGACCATTTGCCCATTGTATTCCACAGATAGTGCAAAGGTATAGCTCAAAATTGTATGCACAGTAAAAAACAAAATAGCTGTTGCACCCAAAGGCATAAGATACGCGAGCGCATTCCATATTAAATCCCGATACGCACGCACACCACGTTTGAAATATCTCCAGCCTTTTTGTGCAACGTCTTGCGCGCCCGCTTCGCGTTCCTGACGCATCATAGTCCGCAGGTTGTGCATACCCTGACTAATCTGTTTCCACGGAGCTAGTACATCTTCCAAGACGGTTTCAAAGAAAGACTTCAGCAAACTGCCAAGCAGACTAAAAACCCAGATGACTGCGCTCGTCAAGCCATGAAAAGCCCGGCGAACGCCCCTTGCAAAACTGATAAAGAAATATTCAGTATGATAGCCTGTATCATAAAACAGGCGCCCCAGCAAATGCGCAACCGCACGAGGCGAAACTTCCCCGTCACGGAAATAACGCTTCCACTGTTTCTTCAACGCCGGAGCCTCCTTTTTCTCTCAAATCGCATTTTTAAATAAATTTGTAACTATTTTATTATACACGAAAACAACACACGCGCAACCCAAAAGCTTTTCCGTTGAACGTTTTTCACATTTCCTTTACAACCTGTCTTTCCGAAAACAGCCAATCTTCAGCCGATGATATGTGCGATTTTGGGAGCAATTTACGCATGTCATATGGCAGCGAAAGACATGTCTGAATCGTTCTAAACACCGAAAACGTGATCTTGCCACAATGCAACGCCGGCCTGGATAAGCAGGGACGGCCTCCATAAAAATCGTCGCCCGCCAACGGATGCCCCATCCAAGAAAAATGCACTCGTATTTGATGGGTACGTCCAGTCACAGGAACGCAGCGCACGAGACTCCATTCTTCTGTTTCGCATAAGACACGATATTCTGTCCTGCTGGGTTTTCCTGTTTGGGATACCTGACGTTTAATCAAAGAATCCGGACAACGGTCAATGGGCGCATCGATGACTCCTTCCGACGAAGAAAGGTGCCCTTCCACTACAGCATAATAAACTTTCTCACAAGTTTTTGCCAAAATCGGAGCAGCATAAGCGTTCATTGCACACAGTACCAATCCAGACGTTCCCTTGTCAATTCGGTTGACTGGACGAAAAACCGCCTCTGTTCCTCGGCGTCGCATCTCACCGCAAAACGCATTGGCGAGAGTTCCATTTGCATAGCCCAATGTAGGATGTACCGCCTGCCCAATAGGCTTTTCCAATACCATCGCATGCTCATCCTCATATACAATAAAAAGCGGTAACTCCTGCGGCTCGACTTTTGTCGGCAACTCACCCGGAAGTTCAAACACAATCACATCGCCTGCGTGCACTCTCTCATTCGTACGAATCGCTCGTCCATTACAGAAAAAGCCCTTATCGCGTTTCACTGCGGCGCACAAACCGGATGACACTTTTTTTAATCTCAGAAAATCACGCAGGAAAAATCCATCTTCTTTTTTCTGCACATCAAAGCAAAGCTGCACAAAATTCACCACCAAAAAGAAAAAGCAGCCTGAAAACAGGCTGCTTTTGATTGTACCGGAAAAAGAATTAATATGCAATGCCTTGCGCCAACATTGCATCCGCCACCTTGATGAAGCCGGCCACATTGGCACCTACCATCAGATTGCCTTCCACACCACATGCTTTAGACGCATCAAACGCGTTGTGGAAAATGTTCTTCATGATGTCTTTCAAACGCGCATCTACTTCTTCAAACGTCCAAGACAGGCGCAAAGAGTTCTGGCTCATTTCCAAGCCACTGGTAGCAACGCCGCCGGCATTGGCCGCCTTGGCAGGGCCATACAGCACACCGTTTTCCAGATAAACGTTAATTGCCTCCGGAGTAGACGGCATATTCGCACCTTCGCAAACCACTTTGCAGCCATTGGCCACCAACAATTTTGCACTCGCCTCATCAATTTCATTCTGTGTCGCGCAAGGCAGCGCAATGTCGCAAGGAATGCTCCAGATGCCAGAGCAGCCTTCGTGATATTCTGCGCCAGAAACTTCATTCACATACTCTTTGATGCGGGCACGCCGAGTCAATTTGATCTCTTTCACCAAGTCCAAATTAATGCCGTTCTTATCGTAAATGTACCCGTTGGAGTCCGACAGAGCTACAACCTTACCGCCCAGCTGTGTTGCTTTCTCTGTAGCAAAAATTGCTACGTTACCAGATCCGGAAATCACTACGGTTTTCCCTTTAAAGCTGTCATTCTTCATGCAGTTCAGTGCTTCTTCCGTGAAATAGCACAAACCATAGCCAGTGGCTTCCGTGCGTGCCAAGCTGCCGCCATAGGACAGTCCCTTGCCCGTCAATACGCCAGTCACTTCATTGCGCAGGCGTTTGTACTGGCCGAACATATAACCGATTTCTCTCGCTCCCACGCCAATATCACCGGCCGGCACATCCGTAAACTGGCCGATGTGCTTGCTCAACTCCGTCATGAAGCTCTGGCAGAACCGCATAATTTCCGCGTCCGATTTTCCTTTCGGATCAAAATCAGAACCACCTTTACCGCCACCCATGGGCAGGCCGGTCAGGCTGTTTTTAAAGATCTGCTCAAATCCAAGAAACTTAATAACCGAAGCATTGACGGAAGGATGCAAACGAAGGCCGCCCTTATAAGGTCCAATGGCAGAATTGAACTGAACACGATAGCCGCGGTTCACATGCACTTTTCCCGCGTCATCCATCCAAGACACACGGAACTGAATAAAACGCTCCGGCTCCACCAAACGCTCCAGAATCCCCCATTTTTCCAGTTCGGGATGCTTCTCCACATAAACTTCCAAGCTTTCCAGGACTTCACGTACCGCCTGCAGAAATTCTTTTTCACCGGCATTGCGAGTCTCAACTTCTGCATAAACTTTCTTCAAATACTCGTTTTTAATCATTTCCTTTTCCCCCTTTATTCCGCAGAACGATGTACCTATCGCACAAACGTCTGCCTTATAGAAAAAATTATAATCACTTTTTTTCTCTTATTCAAGTAAAAATCTTATCACAGAAGGATAAAATCGTTAAAATTGACGCAGAAGAAGGAGTATGTTATACTGTCTATGTCCAAATGAGCAAAACATACGGCGGCGAGACAAATTGTCTTGAGGAAAGTCCGGGCTCCACAAGGGAATGGTAACTGCTAACGGCAGCCGGGGGTGACCCCAGGGATAGTGCAACAGAAATAGACCGCCGGCCTTGTGCCGGTGAGGGTGGAAAGGTGCGGTAAGAGCGCACCAGCACGCTTGGTGACTTGCGTGGCTCTGTAAACCCTACCAGGAGCAACACCCGTATGAGGACGATACGTTTCCCTGCGTGTCCTCGGAGGTGGCTTGAGTTGTGCGGCAACGTACAATCTAGATAGATCGTCGTTTAATACAGAACCCGGCTTACGGTTTGGTCGTTTGGACATGGAAGGCGGCGGTGCTATGCACCGCCGCCTTCCATGTCTTTTTTAACAATGAGGTGATGGGATGAACAAACAAGTCAAAGGATTAATGACGGAGGGGCCCATTTGGAAAAACATTCTTTTATTTGCCCTTCCCCTGTTGCTGGGGAACTTGTTCCAGCAACTTTACAATGCGGTAGATTCCATTGTGGTAGGAAACTACATTGGAAGCAATGCATTGGCTGCCGTTGGTTCCAGCGCTCCTTTGATCAATCTGCTGGTGGGTTTCTTTTCCGGCCTGGCTACCGGTGCGGGTGTTGTCATTTCCCGATGCTTTGGTGCACGCAATAAAGATGGCGTATCCCGTGCTGTGCACACCTCCATGGCGCTGGCATTTGTCTGCGGTGTTCTGTTAAGCATTGTAGGAATTGTGCTTTCTCCTCGTCTTCTTGACTGGATGGGCACTCCAGAAGAAGTAATGGCCAGTTCCGTGCTGTACCTTCGCATTTATTTTATGGGTCTTTTAGCAGTTTTGATTTACAATATGGTCAGCGGTATTTTGCGGGCGATCGGTGATTCAAAAACGCCGCTGTATTTTTTGATTGTCTCATCTGTTCTCAACATTATTTTGGATGTTGTTTTTGTGACACAATTCAAAATGGGCATTGCCGGGGTCGGCTGGGCTACGCTGATTGCACAAGCTGTAAGCGCAGTATTGACTCTGCTCTGGCTGATGAGGGTTCAAGGTGATCATCGACTGTATTTGCACAAACTGCGTCTCCACGGAGATGTACTTCTTCAAGTCGCCAAAATCGGACTGCCCGGCGGAATGCAAAACGCTGTCATCTCCTTTTCCAATTTAATAATGCAGAGTTCCATCAACAGTTTCGGTGCTGTAGCCATGGCAGGTTGTGGTTCTTACACTAAAATCGACGGATTTGCCATCTTGCCCCTTATGAGCTTTTCCATGGCTCTGACAACCTTTACTGGACAAAACATTGGTGCTGGCAAGATCGACCGTGTCCGCCGAGCCGCCAAGACGGGTACGCTCCTTACGCTGACATCTACATTCTGCATCAGTGCTTTTTTGCTCTTATTCGCTGAACAAGTAATCTCCATTTTCAATAGTGAGCCGGAAGTTGTATACTACGGCGTTGCCATGATGAGGGTTCTTGTGCCCGGGTACTTTTTCCTTGGCATTACCCACACATTGACGGGAATTGTTCGCGGAGCCGGAGCTACTACTGTTCCTATGATAGTCATGATTTTCTGCTGGTGTTTCCTGCGCATGGCTTGGGTGCTCGGATCTTTGGCAGTTGCACACATTATTCAATTTGTCTTTTTGGGGTATACGCTCACATGGGGTATCAGTTCTCTTTTGATGTTTTTCTATTACAAAAAAGGAGACTGGCTTCGTCGATATTTGTGATAGAGAAACCTTTTCTATAAGTTTATTGAGCGGAAATTCTGCATCCATTCACTTCAATTGCAGTAATCTGTGCCGGATCGATCAAATCCCCATATTCGCAAGATACCTCATAATATGCTTTTCCTATCGGAGATTTTTCGGCGTCTATGCTTCCCTGTGCTTCGCGCATTCCATCTTCCCAGCTGCCCAAGGCCCGTGTAGTTCCATTCTCAAAGCATAAAACAATTTGTGATTCACTAAGTGTATCTCTTACGGTAGCATCTTCAGGCAAGCCATCAAACACCAAACTCAAACGCATAGTCGTCAGGCGCACTTGCGCTACTGCAATTCCTGTGACCGGGTCGCACGTTCCGTCCGGAACAGACCATTCAAGCGCCGGCTGCGCTTCGGGCACAACCAAAGAAAAGTTCCAGTTGCCCTCTTTTTCCCATACCGTTTGCGTATTTCCCGCTTCATCAGCACGATTGGCATAAAGGTATTTTATATTCCAGACAATGTTTTTCCCGCTCTTCAAGCTTGAGCCACTGAGCGTGCACATCAACTCCACTTTATGATCATTCGGGTCCTCATCCGGCAGAACAACGGACCCGCTGCCTTCGCCCTGATCCGTTGTTCCCATGGCATAATAGCTCCAATCTGCATTCGGAACATCTTGGTCCAGAGAAAGAGTAAGCGGGAGATATAGTTTTTCTCCATCAAACAGTGCTCCATTCAAGGTTAAAGTGCATCCTGCATCAGTCGAGCTCAATTCCAAACCTTCCCCAGGCATTCCCAACTCTGTCGCTTTTTCCTTGGCATCCGTACCAAAATAATTGCCGAATATTCCGTCCCATGGAAACTCAACCGCAGCCAGTGCGCCCATTCCCATACAACAAACGATCACCGCTGCAGCGATCACTACGACCGCCTTGCGTAAACCAAGACGAGATGGCTGTACGCAACTTGTTTGAGACTCCAGACGCTCCATCACTATTTTTTTGAGTTGTTTTGTTTCTTGGTCATCCGCTATTTCCTGTACAGCAGGTTCATAATAACAGTCCATCCAATCAAACCACGTCTTCATGAGATATTCCCCTTTCCTTCAAAACTCTGCGAAGTACATCTCTTCCTCTTGCAAGCCTGCTTTTTACCGTGGATTGGTTCATCTCCAGTTCCTCCGCAATCTGAGCGATTTTTTGCCGTTGGTAATAATAGCGGAGAAAAATTTCCTTTGATGCCGGCTCCAAAAAAGTCAGTGCCTGCCGAACCAGATCACATCGTTCACGCCGCTCTAATTCATGGTAAAGTTGTTGATCTTCCGCAGAAAGGTAATCTTCCGCCACAGGAAAAACCGGCCTCAAACTGCGTACCCGACTGCGCGCTGTATTGCGCGCAACTGCCCCCAGATAAGATTTTATCGTTCCCTTTTCGAGATCAATCTTTGCCGCAGCATTCCATAGATTCAGGAACGTTTGCGCTGCTATCTCTTCCACATCGGCGCTATTTAAAACGCCCCGACCAACCGCTCGAATTGTGGCCAGAACAAAGCTACCATATTGCTCAATCAAATACTCTAAAGCTTGTTCATCGTGGGTTTGCAGGCGCGTCAGCAAGCTTTCATCTTCCAACATTGATCACTTCCTTTTTGATCTCATTTGAAACATGTTTCACCTTTCTATACGCAGCTTTTCCCCATTTGGTTGCAAAAAAGAGCATCTGCTGTACGCAGATGCTCTTTTTTCATGCCAATGGCTGTGTTCCGAAATATTCGCAAATCGCTCTATAATAGCACAAAGCCGCCGCTTGACAACCAGAATCGCTACCCCAGGCGTTTACATCCGCCGGACTCGTTACAAAACATTGTTCTGCAAGCACTGCCGGGCAAGGCGCTTTCTCCAGCAATCCAAATGTTTCCTCTTCATGAACAGAATCATCGGTAATTTCAACTACCTGTTTTTCGTATCCTGTTTCTTCTGTTCCTTGATAATAGATGTAGCGAACGCCATTTTCCCCTCTAAGGCGATGTCCCGCACTGCCAAACTGTTGAGCAATCGCTTGGGCAAAAGTCATGGCATCATCGTGATAAAGTCTTCCCGGCGGTTGCGGATAGCATTCAAATCCATAAGAATCCTCGGAATATGGATCCGAATTGCCATGAATAGACAGGAGCAGGCTGGCACGTGCTTCAGCTGCTGCTATAGCACGTTCTCCACTGGTGGCACTCTCGCCATTCTCTCGGCATCGAACAGGAGAATAATTAGGATCTTTTTCCAGGAGCTCGTATAGGGCATCCACTGTACTTTCCGTGAGCTCTACTTCCTGAATCAAACCTTCTGCACCCACATCACTGCCGCCATGGCCCGCATCCAATGCAATCACGTAAGGCGGTTCTGTCTGAAATTCATAAGAAGCGACCGGTTGTGTATGTCCATCTGAATCCTGTGATTCCCCATAGGTAATATTATTTCCTTGTCCTTGATCATCAGGAGAAATCACACCTGATGCCGCATCCGACTCCAAAGTATCCCCCTGAAAAATATCCTTCAAAAGAAACGCTGAAACCAGAAAGACCAGCAGCATGCAGAAAATTACCAGGAGTCTTCTTCTCCGTCGTCTGCGCCGGCGGGCGGCAGCTACTCGTTTGCGATGTATTGCCGCCTGCGACGAACCGCTTTGCCTTGATGTCAGTCGTGCCATATTATTCTTGTTTTGCTGCATCCGCTTCCCCCCTGTATTTCATCATAGCAGCCGAATGTGTCTATATTGTATCAGGGAAGCCTTAAAAAAGCTTTAAATTTTCGTATCAATGTTAAAATCCATGTTCAGAGAAGCTAAGATGATAACCGGAAATCCTTTTACCCCTGTGAATTGCAATAGGCAGTATTGCCATACTGAAATCTACGCAGCGGAAAATTCTCATCACACGAATAAGGCTTCAAAGCAGTCAGAAGCGCCGTGTTCCCATTATCATAGCCAATCGAAACAGTAAGATATTCATTTTTTACGGCACCATCTGTTACTCTCACTTCAACCGAATTCACGCTGGCCCCAGCCGCCAAAGCACTTTGGTCAAGCGCAGCTCGAATCTGTTCAGAAACAGTTTTCTGAAATTCTGCAAAAGAAGGATCATCCACCTTGTAAAAGCCATAGCTTCCCGTTGCATCCGGATCGCCTGTTGGTTCGTAGCAGCTGGGAAGATGTTCAAGCGTTGTTTGATACTCTTCGTAAGAAGGGGTGTATTCTGCAGTTACAATTTCGCCTGTAGTGGCATCCAACACAATATTGGATTCTGCTGAACTAAACAGAATTCCATCTTCATCTTCATATAAATGAATGTACCACTGAAGCCGTTCCGTTCCACTGACCTCAGTCTTCGAACAAGAAAGATACAAAGTCCTTTGGGTTAAATCAAGTCCGTAATTTTCCTCTAAAATGCGACCCGAGATATTCGCTGCTTCCTGTGAGGTAATTACCGGGTCCAACGAACGTTCCTTCTCAAGCTCTTTTCGATAGTAAGATAGTTCTTCTTCCATTGCCTGTTCGTATGTTTCATAACTGGTTTGTGTCGACAAATCACTCGAATTCGTTTCTTGAACCATCTTTTCCAATTGCTTTTCATAAGAAATTCGATAATTCTCTATGGTTGTATCCGGGTCCTGCGCCAGCCAAATATATTGATATGTTTGGCCACCGCCAGCTTGCTGCTCCAAAGCAACTTGCACATTTGAGCTGGGTTGTAGATTATCACTGGTGACGACCGACTCTTCATTTGTACACGCAGTCAAATTGATCATTAAGAGAGAGCATATAACAATCAAGCTCTTCTTTCTCCTGTTGCATTTCATTGAAAGCAACCTCCTTTCTTTGTACTAATTATTTCACTTCGCTGTTGCGGGATTTTCTTCAATGGATTGCGAAGTTGTAAAATAAACTGAAACAACTGTCCCTTTCCCAGGCCGGGAGTCAAAGTCAAGCTGTGCATCATGCGCCTTGACAATAGCCTTGCAAAGGCTGATTCCCAATCCGGCACCTCCGTGCTCACGACTGCGTGCCTTGTCCGGTCTGAAAAAAGGCTCTCCCAAACGACCGATTGTTTCTGCATCCATGCCACACCCAGTATCACTCACCCAGAGACGTATTGCATCCGGCAGTTTCTCCGCTCCCAACTGAACCGTTCCCCCCTGACAACAAGCTTTTATACCGTTATCGCCTAAATTCACTAAAAGGCTTTCTAGCAACGCCTTTTCTCCTAAAATATAGCCGGCTGAAATCGCCCCCTTTTTCAGGCAAACCTTTGTTGAACGTGCCTTTGGTTCCAAAGTTCGAAATACATTTTCCAACAAATCCGAAATGTTCACAGGTGACACAACGGCTTTTTCATCCCGCAGCGCAGCCATTCGAAGAAGTCTCTCACTCATTGCTGTCAATCGTTTTGTTTCGTTGACGATGTACTCGGTCACCTCGTATCGTTCCTCTGCAGACAGTTCCGCTCTTTGCATATATTCTGCATATCCTCCAATGGCTGTCAACGGGGTCCGTAGCTCATGTGCCACATTATCAACCAATTGTTGTTTATACTGCGCTGATTGTTCCAACTGCTCAATATTTTTTTGCACACAATCAGCCATTTCATTCAAAGCCCGCGCAAGCTTTCCCACTTCATCCTTTCCGCGCTCCTGACTGCGTGTGTTGTAATCGCCTTGTGCCAAACGTCCTGCCACTAGGGCTAACCGCTCCATCGGACGGGACAGGCCGCGCAAAATTACATACAATGCAATCGCTAAAAAAAGAAAAGCTCCTATGCTTGCCAGAATAATCGTTCGCCAAATTTGTTTCCACTGTTCAAAAAAAGGTTCAATATTATATGCACAAGTCATAACCATCTTTTCCGGTGGGCCTGGCAAACGTACTGTAACATACAAAAAATGGTTTTCATCAGAAACCCGAACAGTATGAACACGCTTTCCCTCTTCAGGTGGTTCCGGTAGCTCCGTATCCGGAATTGGCAACGTATCGATCCATACATTTTCTCCCTGCTCCACCTTTAAAAAGACATCTTTTGGCTGTGCAGCATAATTTTGTGCTAACTGAGAAACTGCCGCAGGACGCCTTGCATTTACGGCTGCCACGTCTGTAACAAAATTTTGCGCCAAAGCGTGTTGCTGTGCCAGTATTTTACCGCACTCAGCTTCATAACTTTGATTTTGGCTGACCACTCCCAAAACGGCGATACTCGCACACATTGTCACCAAAAACAAAGTCAGGGTTAAAATATAAGCTTTCTGCCAAAACTTCACGGTTGTTCAATCCCTTTCATTGTCCGACTGTTCAGTCGATAACCCAACTTATAAACCGTTTCAATTTGCTGATCCAAATCCAATTTTTTCCGCAGTCGCTGAATGTGAACATCCACTGTACGTGTGTCCCCCTGATAGTCAAACCCCCATGCAAGTTCCAGCAATTTTTCTCGACTAAGCGCCAAATTGCGATTTCTCACCAGTACTTCTAATAATGCAAACTCCTGCGGTTTGAGCACGATTTCCTGTCCATCCTTCCAAACGCGACGCGCGTCCAATTCAATATGACATGCTCCAATATCAAAACTGTCCTGTTGAGCATGTGTACGCCGTAAAACCGCTTCTACCCGGGCCAAAAGCTCCAAAATCTCAAAGGGTTTCACAATATAGTCATCCGCCCCCAGTCCAAGCCCCGCCAGGCGATCGGACAGACCGTTTTTGGCTGTTACAAAAATAACCGGAAGCGCTTCCGGTAGTTTTCGTTTTACTTGAAACCCGTCCATTCCTGGCATCATCACATCTAAAAGTACTAAATCAAACGACTGCGTTTCACACAGTTTTGAGACCTGGTCGCCCTGAAAAACCTGTGTACAGCGATGGCCTACCAATTCCAAATTACGCCGTATCAATTCATTAATCATTTTTTCGTCTTCTGCAATCAAAATTTTAGCCATAAAATACCCTCCCATTTTATTATAACCACCTTTTGTTGCAGAGTTATCTCCAAAATCATCATTCTCTGCTCCATAGACGTCCTCCTGTTTTCTTTTCTCCGCGTTTGTGTTAAACTAAAAAAAGGATATTGAGAAAGGTGTCTTTTTTGTGCAGGTAATCGCGTATTTTATCATTAGCCTTTTGGCCAGTATCGCCGGCGCAATCTGTGGGATCGGCGGCGGTGTAATCATCAAACCTTCGCTGGATCTGTTTCATCTGGACAGCGTAGCAACCATCAGCTTTCTGTCCGGATGCACCGTGCTCGCCATGAGCTGTTATTCGGTAACCAAGTCCATGCGATCTGGAGAAAGCAAAATCGATTTGAAAATTGGCACCCCTCTGGCCATCGGTGCAGCCATCGGCGGTGTAGTTGGCAAACAAATGTTCAGCATTATTAGTGCCTCCTTGCACGAGACTGCCGGAGCAGTGCAGGCCATATGCCTTTTTCTGATTACTTTTGCCACTATGCTTTATACAATTTTCAAAGCACGTATCCATACCCACAAGATCTTTCATTTAGGCGTCTGTCTTGGCATTGGACTGGCATTAGGGATCATGTCCAGTTTTCTTGGAATCGGTGGTGGTCCCATCAATCTAGTCGTATTTTACTTCTTTTTTTCAATGGATACCAAAACCGCTGCACAGAATAGTCTCTATGTCATTCTAATCAGTCAGATTACCAGCCTTTTGTCTACGTTGATTACCGGCAGTGTTCCTCCTTTCTCCTGGGTCAGCTTGATCTTAATGGTTGCCGGCGGCATTGGTGGTGGAATGTTGGGCCGAGTGTTCAACAAAAGAATGGATAACAAAGCCGTTGACAAACTTTTTCTTTTTTTGATGGTTATTATCATGGCCATCAGTCTTTACAACGTTTTTCAATACAGCTAAAGAAAGGCGGCATATGAATGCCGCCTTTCTTCCTAAAGATTCAAATAGCCGAGTGAAGAATTATCTTCACTCGGCTATTTTTATTTAGATTTCATACCAACGAATTTCGTTGGCATCCAAATGCAATTCATAGGAGCTTCCATCTCCTGTATACACCGTTGTATCCTGCGGCTCGTAAGTATTGTTAACCACACAATATTTCCCATTCTTCACATAGGCATGTACTTCCACATTAAAGTTGGAAGAGAACCACTTGTGAAGCTCTTCTTCATCGTGTGCAGCCCACAAAATGGAGCGATACAACACTCGGCTGTTCTCAAAGCTGTAAGGCAATCCGCTCATGTAAACCGTACGGCCTTTACCGAATTCATTTACAGCCATTTGCACCTCTTTATCACGCTGTACCAGCACCTGCGCGCCTTCCAACGCGTACATGGATTTTTTACCCTCACCAAAATCAACAGGTTTTGTTGTATCCTCGAGGATGAAGTGCTCAGGATGCTCTTCCCAGTTATATTTGTCATAATTCAGTGTAAAGCCCGTTTCCTTTTCAACGCCCATCACGCCAGCCAACTGCAGGAAACGCCCCTCATACTGATGACCCGCCGGCTCACCAACGCCAATGAAACCGCCGCCACGGTGAATAAAGCCTTTAACGGCAGTTACTACATCTGCGTCTTCCCAGACAGCTCCGCCGGTATGAGCGGTGTCGGCATCGCCCACATTGATCAATACGTCGATCGAATCCAAAATGGACGGATCCGCCTTGACATCATCAAAACTGATGAATTTCACGTCAAAAGGCGCACCAGACAACGCTTCGATTACCCCTGCATAACTATAGTTTTGTTTTTGATACAGGGCATGATGCACCATATGGCATCCCCAGCTTCTACTTTTGCCCCAACTGTTCAAAACGGCTACGGTTTTAACGCAATAAGGAGTTGTCCCTTTAATGTTTTCATATAAAACGCGGAATTCATTGCATACACTTTCGATGTAATCAATAAACTCCGGGAACTCCAACGCCAATTTCAGATAACCGCCATATCCAATACGGTCAATCGGCTTGCGCAGAATCGCACGGCGAGCAGTGACCCAGTTTTCCTTTCCTTCCTTTACGGGATCGCCGCCTTCGTGGAAAGTATCCGGGAAGAAATAGGGCAAGAAACGACCTTCTGTATATTTCACTCCGGGAATATCGCTGATCAGCCTCAAGGTGGAACCATTGCCAACGCTGCCCACAACGGCGTCCAAGCCAATGGTTTTAAACTCATCCATAAACGGTTCCGTGCCAATCCAGTGGTCCCCCAAGAACATCATCGCCTCTTTGCCCAGTTCATGGGTGATATCCACCATTTCTTTGGCAAGCTTTGCCACTTCACGGCGCTGGAACGCCTGGAAATCCTTGAACTCTTTGGAGGGAACGCGATATTGGTTATTGTAATAACCCTGATCAATGATATATTCCGGTCTGAATTTATAACCAACTTCCTTTTCAAACTGCTCCAGAATATACGGAGAAACCGAGGCGGAATAACCGTACCAGTCCACGTATTTTTCACGCTTCAATTCATCAAACATCAAAGTAAACTGATGGAAAAACGTTGTATAACGAATCACATTTACATACGGATGTTCCGCGATAAACTTGCGAAGGCGCTCCATTGTAAACTTGTGCGTTTTGGGCTGGCGAACATCAAAGGTAATTTGATGTTCAAAATTCTGCCAGTTATTCGTCACCGCATTGTACATATGTACAGGGTCCCAAATCAAATACGCCAGGAAGCTAACCGTATAATCGTGGAACAGTGCGGGCTTTTCAATTTCCACGCATCCACTCTGCTCATTATACTTCCAATCTTCTGTCGGCACCACCTGTCCTGTAGTCCGGTCAATCACTTCCCACCAGCGCTGAATGTCATCTCTTGTATTGACTTCCATCAGCTCAGGAGAAATTCCTTTCATCAAAGGAATTTCCAATTTACCATCTGTTGCAGTGTAAAATCCGGTCATGATATAGCACTGCTGCACTTCGTCGGGATTTGCCTTGGCCCACGCATTATCTTTCCGTGTAGTGTAATAGGTAGAGTATATTTTTGCTCCAACTTTGGTCAGCTCTTCCGGAAATTCTGTTCCATCGCAGTCACGGATTGCGTCCGCCCCCCAGCGATTCAAAATATCAATGGTTTCCGGAACGATATCCAGATTCGTGGGAATCGTAACACGACCAGTCAACTTTTTTTCACTCATATATTGCCTCCTTAATGGGCATTTTGTTTTTAATTACCACTGTTTCCAGGGAAGGATTTTCGGTGCGGCTTCTCCTGCCTGCACCATTTTCTTTTTCAGCACCTCCGCCAATCCTGCCCGCGTCGATGCCCAAGCCGGGTCATTGGCAAGATTATGCTGCTGATATGGATCATCTTTCAGCACATAGAAAAATTCTTCGTAATAAACATCACTTTCTGCTACGGCGTATCCATCACCAACTGCACGAACGGAATATGTGTACTCCGGCGTACGAATTGCTCTTCCTACCCGGCTCTCACTAATTTGAAGAAATGCTACATCATCCCATTCCATGTCCGGATTCTGCGCCAACGGAAGCAAGCTGCGTCCTTGGAAGTCATCTGGTTTAGCAATACCAGCGCAATCCAACAACGTCGCAGGTAAATCCAGAAGACTGACTGCGTGACGGATTTCTTTTCCGCCTTTAAAGCCAGGTCCCGTAATAATCATCGGGATATGAATGGACGCATCATGACATGTACGTTTATATTCCGCCTCGAGTCCACGGGTGATAAAATGGCTGCCGTGATCAGCAGTATAAACCAAAATGGTATTTTCCCACATTCCCTGCTCTTTCAGCGTGTCCACCAAACGCCCAACATTGGCATCCAAGCTATGGCAGCATCCCAAGTAATCCGGATAGTTTTGTTTCCAATTACTGATATCGGAGCCGTCATTATGCGCATCTGAATAGGCTTTCAAATCCCCCGGTACCTCGTAATCAGCAAATTTCTCTTTGCTGCCATCCGGACCTTCGTAGCACCGATGATCATTTTGATGATGTGGCTCAATCTGGCTGACAAACAAGAAAAATGGTTCTTCGTTTCCCTTTCGAGTATGCAGAAAATCAATTGCAAAATTGTTGATACAATCCGCGCGATAACCCGTGAACGGCACTCGTTCATTGTCTGCATTGTACACATAGCCATTGTACCCGTGACTGGTGAACTCCAGCACATCCGATGCCATCCAATAGTCTTTGTAGCCGCCTCGACGTTCCTGCGGGATGGCACTGGTCTCATAATTGAGCCCCTTTGGACGATCGGTTGCCAAATGCCATTTTCCAACGTACGCAGTGGCATAGCCCGCTTCATTAAAGCATTGTGCCAAAGTCTTTATTTCACCGAATGCCGGAGCAATTCCATTGATATAGCAGCCAGTCTGTGTCGCATATTTGCCAGTTTGCAAACAGGCACGGGCAGGACCACAAACCGGTTGACATGTAAACGCATTTTCAAATCGAACGCCTTCTTTGGCCAACTTATCCAAATTCGGCGTAACCGGCAATTTCTGCCCATAGCATCCAAGGGTATCCCAGCGTTGCTGATCTGAAAAATAAAAAACAATGTTGGGTCTTCCCATACTTTTTATTCGCCCCCTGCGGTTTTAACCGCAAAAAATGGGGCGCTCTCTCCGCTGCAGAAGCAGAGCGCCCTTTGCTTGTTACTTGTATCCCTTATTGTAAATTCCCAAAAGGGCTAATATTCCAGCTAATCCGATCAGTTCAATGCCCAATCCACCGATTCCGTTCGCCAAGCTGCCAGATGCACCGAAATTATGTCCCCAAACGACCAATAACAGACAAACTACAAGAGCAATCAGCCCGATTGCGATTCTTACTTTTTTACGAGTATATTCATTCATATTAACGCCTCCTTAACCCTTCAAACCGCCAAGGGTCATGCCCTGCGTCAATTTTTTCTGAACACACATATACAATACCAACGTCGGAATCATAACCATTACCATGCCTGCATACATCTGGCCATACTCTGCCTTGGCATTCTGTGCCTTCATCAAGTTCAGCAAGCCCACCGGCAATGTACGTGCGCCGTTCGGATCCGTCAGCATCGTCATCGAAATGATGTACTCATTCCAGTAAGCTAAGAACTCAAACAAAATTACAGTAATGATACTGGGCTTTGCCATGGGAAGGATAATACGAACCATCGTCGTAAAGTAGCCTGCCCCGTCCACATAGGCTGCTTCTTCGTAATCCTTGGGTAGAGTCGCCAAATAACTGCTTAACAGATAAATCGTAAAAGGCAGTGTTGTAGAAGCCAAAACTACTGCAACCATAAACGGATTGTTCAGGAAAAAGCTGTGTCCAAAAATCCCCTTTACAATTTTATCTCCCGAAACAAACATCAGGAAAATAGGTACCACGATATAGCTGACATTGATAAACAGCCCCGCCATAAAGCAAGTGTTCAACAATTTGCTGCCGCGGAATTTATAGCGGCTGAGCACATAAGATGCCGGCAATGCCACAATCAGCAAAATCGCCAAAGCAACTGCGGTGATTAAAACAGAAGTAAAGAAATAATCGCCCATACGCGCTTTGGTCCAAGCATCCGCAAAGTTTTGCAGATAAACGCCTTGAGGAAGTGCGAACGGATTGCCATAAAATTCAGAATTTTGTTTTACAGAGGCCATAAAGACCCAAGCGACCGGAACCACAATGGTAACGGTTAAAATAGCCAGCATGGCATAAATAATCACTTTGCTGATAATACCGGTTTTCTCGCCTACAATTTTCTCTTTTTGATTCATATCGCACACTCCCTTCTTTTAAAATTCCAGCGGCTCACGCTTGGTAACCTTGTTTACAATCGCAGCAAGCGCAAAGGAGAACGAAAAGACCACCACACCAATCGCCATGCCGTAACCATATGTCGAGTTTGTATAGGCCTGCTTGTACATATAACTCAAGAACACTTCCGAAGCGCCATCCGGACCGCCGCCGGTCATCGCTTTCACGAACAAGAAGCTCATATTGATGTTCGAAATAATAAAGAAGGTCAACGTTGTGCGGATGTTAGTCCAAATCAGCGGAAGAGTGATGGAGAAAAATTGACGGGTCCGAGAAGCGCCTTCCAAGTTTGCACTTTCATACAAGCTCTCCGGAATGGAAGACATACTTGCCATATACATAACCATGTAATAACCGATGGCTTGCCATACCATAGCAATCGCCAGGCTATAAATCACCAATTTTTGATCTCCCAACCAATAAATCGGATCTGCGTCCCCACGGAACAAACTCAGCAAGCTGTTCAGAAGGCCGCGATTCGAATCATAGATTGCACTGAAAATGGCGCTGATGACAACCACGGAAAGGATATTCGGAATATAGAAAATTACGCGGAAGAAGTTTTGTCCCACCAATTTTTCTCTGGTCAACAGAGATGCAAACAGCAGCGCCAAGGTAATGGTCACCACAGTGACCAAAACAATCAGCAAAATACTGTTTCGGCAAGACCGGTAAAAGTTTTCATCTTTAAAGAGAGTAACGAAATTGTCCAATCCTACAAATGTCTGATTGGCGGAATAACCGCCCCATTTGAACAAAGACATACGGAACACATTAAATGTGGGGATTGCAAGGAAAATGATCGCCAGTATTGTTGCCGGAGCCACGCAGGCTACGATAAACCGGCTACGCGCCTTATTCTTTTGCATTGTGCCATCTCCATTCCATTCAAAAAGCGGTGAGCAAAAGGGCATTGTCCTTCTGCTCACCGCTCGGTTTACCTAATTACCTACGCGGCAGACACAAGACCGTGCCGCCTTGTTCAATTCGGTTCGCCTTGATCTGTTTTCGATTATTGCAGAGCCTCACGAAGTGCAGCGCAAGATTTCTGCACGGCAGCCTTCCAATCGTCTACCGTCTTGGTTCCGTTCACAACACTGTCCATGGTAAAGCAAACGTCTTCTTTGATGTTGACGCCCTCAACCGGAGTCGTGGTTGCGAAGGTACCGATCGCAGCTTTCGCGCCATTGTCATAAACGCTGTAGTAAACCTTGTTATCATCAGACAGTTTATCCGTCATACCAGTGATGGGCTGAACAGCACCCGCTTCTGCGAAGATATCCGCAGCTTCATCGCTGTACAGGAAGGTCATAAACACTTTGGCCAAGTCTTTATTCTCAGCACCGGCAGGGATCCAGCACTGCTCAAAGAAGGTATAGCTGTAACGATCGCCGCCCTCTTCCATCGCAGGCAGAGCCATGAAGCCCCACTCAAAGTTCTCAGCACGAGGAGCATCCGCCATCTCGCCGATTACCCAGTTGCCGTTGGGCATAAACAGAGCCTCGTTGTCCAGAATCATCTGCTGGTTTTTGGTAAAGTTGTCATTGTTCGCATAAGAAGTGGTCGCGGGATTGGTGTTCTCAGCCAGTTTGCCCAAAACTTCGAACATCTGATCCATTTCAGGGCTGCTCCAGACTTCTTCGTCATACTGCAGCGCTTTATTGAAGAACTCCTGACCGCCAACTTCTGCCATCATCGCATAAGTGAAAGCGTCCAGATAGCCTGCCACCGGATAAGTGAACAGGGGGATGTCAGTCTGGTCGGCCAGAGCGAAGAACTCATCCCAAGTAGTGGGCAGCTCCAGCTCACCACCACCTTCAGTAAAGTTAGCCTTATTATAGAACAGACCGCAGGGGCTGTAGAACATCGGCATCATATAAACCTTGTTATCGCCATAGGGGTTGGTTGTCAGGTTACCCGTAAAACCAGGAATGATTTTTTCGCCAACCGTTACATCCTCGCCCAGGACTTTCATGTCCAGAACATCGGTTACTTCTTCAATTGCGTTCTCTTTCAGCATGGTCTCCGGCAGAGCTTTTTCACGACCGGCTGCCAAGTGGACCACATCATAAAATTCGCCAGCTTTCATTTGAGGATCAATGACATCCTCCAGGTTTTTATCCATGGTCAATTCCACGGTCGCACCTGTTTTTTCCTCAAATGCAGCGGCAACTTTCTCCCACATTTCAGTGCCATAAGCTGTTTCGATAGCAGCCACTTTCAAAGTCTGGCCAGCATAATCGCCCTCAGCAGCAGTGGAGCCGGACGCGCCTGTAGATGCCGCTGCAGAAGACGAAGTGCTGCCGCTGCACGCGGTGAGCATTGAAATGCTCAGGCCCAGCGCCAAAGCAATTGCAAGAAACTTTTTCATTGGTTACCTCCTTAAATGTAACAAAAACGTGCTGTGTTAACAAAGGCTAATATTCATCCCTGTTTGCTCAGCAACTCTTCCTCTCATCCAAACGGATGATTTTCTGTAATTCCAGCATACGTGTTTAAGCAAAAGGTTTCAAGCCAAAAATTGCTCGTTGTTTTATAAATATTGTCTTGTTGTGAATATTGCACGCTTTCTTATAACTGTTTTGTCATTTTTCATTCATATATTCCACAAAGAAACTCTATTAATTTTGTGCACATTTGTTTTAGGCACTTCTTACACTCAGTTTGCACAAAAAGAGCGTTTTTTTTCTATTTTATCCATTCATCTTGCCCATTCAAGTATTTTACGCTATACTTTAAAACAGAAACAAAAGCCTTTGTCGTAAATTTCTCTGGTCAATTTTGTATCCACTTTTTTCAACACGCGACAATATTCTATATGGGGTTCTTTCGCAACATCCATAAATCGCGCTTTATCGTTATTCCAACCCAAAGGATGGTGAAGCCGCCTTGAGCAGTAATTGCTACGGTCTAAAAGATCCGCGAGCCAAATTAAACGATTCGATTGAACTGTTATACGTCACACGTTCACGTTACGGCGCAGACTGGCACAGCATTCCGCATACACATTATTTTACAGAACTATTTTATGTAATCAGTGGTGAAGGAAGTTTTCAAATAGAGGACATTCGTTTTGACATACATCCCGATCAACTCATCATTGTCAATCCGACGATTGAACACACTGAACTTTCTCAAGGGAATCAGCCCTTGGAGTATTTTGTGGTGGGACTGTCTGGTCAAAATTTTATTGCTCCAGACTCTTCCGAAACCCGATTTGTTAAATTGGCTTGTACCGCACAGCGCGAAGAATATTTATTTTATTTTAAAGCAATGATGCGCGAATTGACCGAAAAGGCCCCTGCTTATGAAGCCGTTTGCCACAACTTGGCAGAAGTTTTGATTGCAAAATTGATGAGGCAAACCCACCACAATGCTTTAGGGCAAGAATCTAGAAAAAGCAGCAAAGAATGCTTAAAGGCGCAACGTTACATGGATGAGCATTTCAAAGAAAATGTTACACTGGACATTTTATCTGAACTGACTCACATGAATAAATACTATCTAGTACATGCCTTTAAGAGAGAATTGGGCTGTAGTCCTATTAATTATTTGATCAATCGCCGTATACGTGAAAGTGAGTTTCTTTTAAAAACCACTGATTATTCTGTTTCACAAATCAGCCAGCAGCTTGGCTTTTCTTCACCCAGTTATTTTAGCCAAAGTTTTAAACGAATGGTTGGCGTTGGGCCTTCCGAATACCGAAGTGCCGCGCAAAAAGAACCGTCTGAATCTCAATAATTATGTACCGTCAGATCATTTCATTGATGGAAAAATCAAAGGAGTGTTTGTATTATGAAAAAACCTATTTTAGTTGTTATGGCAGCAGGAATGGGCAGCCGTTACGGCGGTCTGAAGCAGATTGATCCTGTAGGCGCCAACGGAGAGGCTATTTTGGACTATTCTCTCTTTGATGCCCGCCGTGCCGGTTTTGAAACAGTCGTGTTCATTATCAAGCACGAAATCGAAGAAGATTTCCTTTCCATGGTTGGCGAACGCGTCAAAAAAAGCGGAATGGAGATTCGTTATGCATTCCAGCAGCTGGATATTCTTCCGGAAGGATATACGGTACCGGAAGGCCGGGTAAAGCCCTGGGGAACCAGCCATGCCATTTTATCCGCTGCATCGCAGATTGATGCTCCCTTTGCAGTCATTAATGCTGACGATTATTATGGACCTGAAGCATTCAAAGTCATTTTTGATTATTTGTCTACGCACAATGACGATTCGAAATATGAATATGCGATGGTTGGCTATCAATTACAGAACACCGTCACGGATAACGGCCACGTGGCCCGTGGAATCTGCGTGACTGATCAAGAGGGGTATCTTGATTCGGTAACGGAACGTACTCGTATTGAAAAATACGAAGGCGGCATTCATTTCACTACCGACGATGGGGAGACATGGACGGACGTCCCGGGAGATACTACGGTTTCTATGAATCTGTGGGGCTTTACTCCAAGTTTTGTACAAGAGGCCCAGGCACGCTTTGCAGCCTTCTTGGACAAAGCGCTGGTAGAGAATCCTTTGAAAGGTGAATATTTCCTTCCCAGCGTAGTCAGTGAGCTGATTGCAGAAAACAAAGCTCGTGTGCGTGTTCTGACCAGTTCAGATAAATGGTATGGAGTTACATACAAAGCCGACAAACCTGTTGTGATGCAGGCAATTGCAGAAAAAACTGCTGCTGGTTTGTATCCCGCTCCTCTGTGGAAATAATGAGAAAGGATCGGTTAACATGAAAAAAACAGCTGAAGAGGTCTTGCAAGAGGCACTTTCTGCATGGGACTGGAATGCCATTGTTGTTGGTGCAGTACGCTACGGCGCAGGGCACATCAATGACACATTTTGCGTTTATACCCAAACAGCGAGTGGCGACTGTGTACGTTACATTTTGCAGCGCATTAATACAAATACCTTCCGTGATCCAGATGCATTGATGGAAAACATTGCGGGTGTCACCGGATATCTTCGTAAAATCATTGAAAAAAGCGGTGGAGATCCCATGCGTGAAACAATGAATGTTGTTCCCACCCGTGAGGGCAAACCATATTACGCTGATTCTGATGGTGGTGCTTGGCGTGTTTACACCTTCGTTGAAGAAACTGTTTGTTTGCAAAAAGTGGAAACACCTGAACAATTTTACGAAAGTGCCTATGCGTTTGGCAACTTCCAGCGTCTGTTAGCCGATTATCCAGCTGATACATTGCACGAAACCATTGAAAACTTTCATAATACCGTGTGGCGTTACGAAAACTTTGAAAAAGCCTTAGCTGCGGATACCTGTGGACGTGCTAAAGATGTTGAAAAAGAGGTCGAATTTGTAAAAGCGCATAAAGAAGATTGCGCCTTTATGGTAAACTTATTGAAAGAAGGTAAACTTCCACTCCGAGTCACACACAATGACACCAAGCTCAACAATATTCTGATGGATAAAGCTACCGGAAAAGGAATTTGTGTAATCGATTTGGACACTGTCATGCCAGGGCTTGCCGCCAATGACTACGGTGATTCCATTCGCTTCGGCGCCAACGATTGTGCAGAGGACGAGCCGGACCTTTCCAAAGTCAATTTCAGTCTTCCCCTTTTTGAAACCTATACAGAGGGCTTTTTGGCTGCCGCCGGAGGGGCTCTGACAGATCTTGAAAAAGAAACGCTGGTGTGGGGCGCTAAACTGATGACCCTGGAATGCGGTATTCGCTTTTTGACCGATTATCTGGAAGGCGATCATTATTTTAAAGTCCACCGGGAAGGCCATAACCTTGATCGTTGCCGTACACAGTTCAAACTCGTAAGTGACATGGAAAAGTATTGGGACGATATGAAAGCCATTGTAAAAAAACACTCTTAAATATTCGAGGAGAAGCGTCTGAATTGCAGACGCTTCTCCTTTTCTCTGCACTTTTCTTGACAATCCCCTTTCTTTTATTATACAATAGAGTGTCTGGAAACTTGTAATTTTGAACAAAAAGAGGACTCGATTTTATGGAACAAAACAATTTGCGTAACATCGCAATTATTGCGCATGTTGACCATGGCAAAACTACTCTTGTGGATCAGATGCTTAAGCAATCCGGTGCTTTTCGGGACAATCAGCAAGTTGCGGAGCGAGTGATGGACTCCGGTGACATTGAGCGTGAACGCGGAATCACCATTCTGGCTAAAAATGCTGCTACCTATTACAATGGTGTAAAAATCAACATTGTCGACACCCCGGGCCACGCGGATTTTGGCGGAGAAGTAGAACGTGTTTTGAAAATGGTCAATGGCGTTTTGCTGTTGGTGGATGCTGCCGAAGGCTGCATGCCTCAAACTCGTTTTGTACTTCAGAAGGCGCTTCAGCAGAACCTATCTCTGGTGATTGCTGTTAATAAAATCGATCGTCCCGATGCGCGAATTAAAGAAGTAATTGACGAAATTCTTCTGCTTCTGATGGATCTCGGCGCTACGGATGAACAATTAGACAGCCCCATGGTCTTCTGTTCTGGACGTGATGGCACTGCAAGCTATAGCCCGGATGCACCTGGAAAAGATCTGGAACCCTTGTTCAAGACCATTCTGGAATATGTGAAACCGCCGGTAGGCGATCCTTCTGCCCCGTTGGCTATGCTGTGCTCTTCCATCGACTACAATGAATTTGTAGGCCGCATTGGAATTGGCCGCATTGAAAACGGAACGATCAAAGTTGGCCAGGAGGTTGCTGTTTGCGATTGGCACGATAAGGATTTGGCCAAACGCGGCCGCATCACAGCCCTTTACAGTTTCGAAGCCAATGGTCGTACTCCGATTCAAGAGGCTTCTGCTGGCGACATCGTAGCTTTTAGCGGTCTGACCGACATCAACATCGGCAATACGTTGTGCAATCCCACTTTGGTGGAGCCTCTTCCCTTTGTTAAGATCAATGATCCTACCGTTGAGATGACGTTTGCCGTTAATGACAGTCCTTTTGCCGGCCGTGAAGGCAAATTTGTCACCAGCCGTCAGATTCGTGACCGGCTGCACAAAGAGCTTTTGAAAGACGTTGCGTTGAAAGTGGAAGATTCAGCTACAACTGAAAGTTTCCGTGTCATGGGTCGCGGAGAAATGCACCTTTCCATTTTGATTGAAACCATGCGCCGCGAAGGTTATGAACTCCAGGTTTCCCCGCCTAAGGTTTTGACTCACGAGGAAAACGGTAAAGTAATGGAGCCTATGGAGCATGTTGTGATTGACGTTCCCACCGAGTACCAAGGCAGTGTAATGCAAAAACTTGGCGCTCGAAAAGGTGAACTTGTTCAGATGGCTCCTTTGGGCACTAACCGTATGCGCGTAGAATTCCGCATTCCGTCCCGCGGATTGTTTGGATATCGAAGCGAATTCCTCACAGATACCCATGGTGAAGGCATTTTGAATACCATTTTTGACGGATATGACGAGTGGAAGGGCGAATTGCCCACTCGTTCCACGGGAAGTCTGGTCAGTTTTGAAACTGGTGTTGCTGTCACCTACGGTCTGTTCAATGCGCAACAGCGCGGAACTTTAATTGTAGAGCCCGGCGAAAAAGTATATGAAGGTATGGTAATTGGTTACAGCCCTGCTGGCGATGACATGAGCGTGAATGTTTGTAAAACCAAGCACCTGACCAACACTCGTGCCTCCGGTTCCGATGATGCGTTGCGTCTGGTTCCTGTTTCTAAATTCAGCTTGGAAGAAAGCCTCGAATTCCTGAAACCGGACGAGCTGCTGGAAGTAACGCCGAAAAGCATCCGCATTCGCAAACGAATTTTGAATCATGAGATGCGCATGAAGGCTGTAAAAGGCGGCAAAAACGGATAATCAAAAAAGACGTGCCAGAAACGGCACGTCTTTTTATATAAAAACAAGGCAGACTTTCAGAGTCTGCCTTGTTTCTTTTTTACTGTGGATTTTCCTGATCTGGCTCCACCAAAATCACCGGCGAATTTTCTTGCTGAAAACTCGCATCCTCTTCTGCTTTTTCTTTCTCTACATTCTGCGTTTCCTGCGGAACTTCACCCAAAGATTCCCCTCGCATCAATGCGCGGAATTCATCTCCGGAAAGTTTTTCACGCTCAATGAGTGCCTGCGCCACCACATGCAACTGCTGCATATGTTGCGACAACTGTACTCGCGCGGTTTCAAAAGCCTCATCCAACATCTCACGAATCTCTGCGTCAATCTCAGATGCGACTTCTTCCGAATAGTTTCGACCTGCGCCCAAATCACGACCCAAGAAGGTTTCGCCCGGATTTCCACCATAAACCACCGGACCAAGTCTCTCAGAAAAGCCATACCGCATAACCATATTCCGAGCGATTGCTGTGGCGCGTTCCAAATCATTGGAAGCACCGGTGGAAATATCATCCAGCACTAACTTTTCTGCCACACGACCGCCTAACAGTGTAACGATTTCATCTTCCATCTGCTTCTTGGTCACATAGTTCTTATCTTCTTCCGGCAGGCTCATCGTGTATCCGCCCGCCATACCACGCGGCACAATCGAAATCTCATGTACCGGATCTGCGGTTTCGCTGTAATAGTGCGTGATTGCGTGTCCTGCTTCATGATAAGCCGTCAGGCGCTTTTCTTTTTCCGTAACAACACGGCTTTTCTTTTCCGGACCCGCAATAACTTTAATGCTGGCCTCTTCGATATCTTTTTCTGTAATCGCCTTTCGACCGCGCTTAGCAGCGAGCAAGGCAGCTTCATTTACCAAGTTTTCCAGATCTGCACCAGTAAAACCTGCGGTAGATTTTGCGATTGTTTTCAAAACCACATCCGGGGCCAAAGGCTTATTGCGAGTATGCACACGAAGAATATCTTCACGGCCTTTTACATCCGGCAGCCCTACGTATACCTGGCGGTCAAAACGTCCCGGGCGCAAAAGGGCTTTATCCAAGATATCCACACGGTTGGTTGCCGCCACTACAATTACACCTTCATTGGCACCAAAGCCGTCCATTTCCACCAGCAACTGATTCAATGTCTGCTCACGTTCATCGTGACCACCGCCAAGGCCAGTACCACGTTGACGACCTACCGCATCAATCTCATCGATGAAAACAATACAGGGAGCCGTTTTCTTTGCTTTGTCAAACAAATCACGTACACGGGATGCACCCACGCCAACATACATTTCCACAAAGTCCGAACCAGAGATGGAGTAGAACGGCACTCCTGCTTCACCAGCGCAAGCGCGCGCCAAAAGAGTTTTACCGGTTCCCGGAGGTCCCACCAGCAAAACGCCGTGCGGAATACGAGCTCCCAAAGAGTTGAATTTTTGCTGATTTTTCAAAAACTCAACAATTTCTTGAAGTTCTTCTTTTTCCTCATCCGCACCTGCTACATCCTTAAACGTAGCCTTTCTTCCCTGATCCGCCTGATCCTTCACTTTGGCACGTCCCACGTTCATTGCCTTGCCGCCGCCAGACTGCATATACATGAAATAATAGAAAGCAGCCATGGTCAGAATAATCAAAACAATAAACGGCAACATCGTCAGCCAGAACGGTGTCTCCGCAGCCGGCACAATATCATAGGTCATGGGATTGTCCGGATATTTCTCATCGTGGATTTCACGATATTCATCCAACTTATCCACAATCAACGATGCGCCTGCTAATTTGTAATCGATCACAGCATTTTTAACGCTGCTCTGGGCAGGTGCGTTCGCGGAACCGGAAAAAATCCCCTGCCAGCCGGATGCTTCTGTCGCCGAAGAAAGACCGCCTTGTTCCGTCAATTCTTTTGTTGCATTTTCTGAAAGCGTGATCTCCAGAGTACCGCTGTTCATGTCCAGCGTGAAATCATCCACTTCGCCGCTTTCAAAATAATCCACAACTTGTGAATATTTCAGCGTCTGGGTATTGCTGTCTGGACTGGTAAAAATAAAGAACATCAAAAGCAGCCCCAGAATGGCGATGATCAACAGCCCATTCGTATTTCTGCGTTTATTCAAATTTCTTTCACTCCTAAAACGCTCGGCCGATGCAATTCATTTAAACGGAATACACTTCCGGTTTTAAAATTCCAATGTACGGCAGATTGCGATATTTTTCGTCGTAGTCAAGGCCATAACCAATAACAAATTCATCCGGCACAGAAAAACCGACATAATCCGCCTGCAGATCCACTTTTCGACGACTCGGCTTATCCAGCAGTGTCGCAATTTTAATAGAACGCGGGCCACGGCTGGCCAACAGTTCCTTGATATAACTCAAAGTCAAACCGGAATCCAGGATATCTTCTACAATCAAAATGTCCTTTCCCTCCAGAGGAACATCCAAATCTTTCACAATTTTAACGACACCAGAAGATTTCACGCCGGAACCATAGCTGGAAACCACCATAAAATCGATCTCTGCCGGCACATCAATCTGCCGCATAACATCCGCCAAAAATACAACGGCACCTTTTAAAACCGTCACCAGCATCAAATTGGAATTTTTGTAATCCTCTGTGATCTTTTGTCCCATCTCTTTGACTTTTGCGCGAATCTCTTCCTCACTGAGCAAAACCCGCAAAACATCTTCCCGCATATTATCCTTCATCTTTCTGTGCCTCCATCTGCCGCCAAGTAATTTGAACGGCTTGTTTTGTGTCTGCTGTGATTTCAAGGCCTTTTGCAAAACCAAAATTCGCCGCCCACAGCACGCGGCTCTCCTGCGCTAAAACCGGAAGAACCGACCTCATCACAGGAGAGATTTTCGCCTGAGAATACATCTTCTTCAGCGCTTGAGAATGTTCAGCCCAAGGCGGTAAAAAACGATCGCCTGGGCGCCGGGTTCTGAACTGCGCTGTTCTTAATATTTTATCACAGTCCGCATAAAAATTGAATGCTTTTTTCTCATCTTTTCCGAAAACCAACACATTTTTCACCGGCAAAAAAGTAATGGCGAGTTCAATTCCTCCTGCCACATTAAAAACCCCTTCTGTAAAAGGTATTTGCCAAACTTTTTCCGGAATAAAAGGCGGCTCCACGCGCAAACGATCTTGGGAAACACGAAGAACACATTCACGTCCAAGCTGTACCGCGCCGCCTTCCTTTAAAATTTTGTATACCTGCTCTGTTAGTGCCGTTTTTTCCTGTTTCACATGCTGCTCAATCAGCTGAGCCAAAGCACTTTTGCAAACCACCGCCGGTGCCTGACGAAAAACCATTGCGTCATATTCCAATGGCCTTATATAGGCGTCCTGCAACAACTGCGTCGCCTGTTGCCGAAGATAAGCAGAAAGTTCCTCCATGCCAGCCGCAAACCGTGCCAATGCTTGAGATGCTCCCGGTCTGGCACGTTCCAAAGCAGGAAGGACATCCAATCGAATCGCATTGCGTGTATATCTGCGGTCTTGGTTGGTACTGTCAGTTCGATAACTCAGCCCATATTTTTTCAAATAAGCGAGAACATCCTCATGAGATATTTCCAAAAAAGGCCGAATAAACACACCTCGCACCGGTGGAATTCCCGCAGCGCCTTTTACAACACAACCTCGTGCAAGATTCAGCAAAACGGTTTCCGCCTGATCGGAACGAGTGTGTGCTGTGGCAACTTTTGCCCCATATTGCCCTGCACACTTTTCTAAAAAAGTGTAGCGCTGGGTCCTGGCCCAAGCCTCGTCTACACATCCTGGTGGTGGAGACAAACGGATTTCATCCAATTCAACATTCCATTCCGCGCACACGCGCCGCACAAATTGAGCATCTTCCTCCGCTTCTGCTCCACGAATCCCATGATTCACATGAGCTGCGCGCACGCTCAAATTCCAGTCAACACGCCGCATACACAAAAAATGGAATAATGCCATTGAGTCTCCTCCTCCCGAAAGAGCCACAATGACAGTATCCCCATTTTTCAGCATTTGATATCGCCCGATTGTCTCAGGCACTTTTTTTTCAATCATCATGCGTATAATCCACATTGGTAAAGCGTGTATGCGCTCCATCCCAAGCAAGTTTTACCGGTCCTACCTCACCATGACGATTTTTAGCAACAATGCATTCCGCAAGAGCATCGTTCCCCTCTTCTTTATCATAGTACGCTTCCCGGTACAGAAACAACACTTCATCAGCGTCCTGCTCGATAGAACCAGAATCACGCAAATCGCTGAGCATCGGCCTATGATCTGTACGGTTCTTTTCAGCGCTTCGAGAGAGCTGGCTCAAAGCTATGATCGGGACGTTCAGCTCTTTTGCCATAATTTTCAAGTTTCGAGTGATCTCACTGATCTCCTGGACACGAGATTCCGTGCGCTTTCCGGTACTCATCAACTGCAAATAGTCAATGATGATTACACCGATATCCGGCTTCGAAGGATCTTGGTTGACACGCCGAATCTTCGCCTTCATTTCTGGAATGGTGATGTTCGATGTGTCGTCCAAATAGATATTCGAACGGGCCATCACTTCAGATGCCCGCGCCAAAAACTCCCAATCGGTAGTAGACAATTCGCCGGTTCTAAACGCCTGGCTGCTGATTCCTGCCTCACTGGAAAGAATTCGGCTCACCAGCTGATCTTTCGTCATCTCAAGGCTAAAGACCGCTACCGGTACCTTTTGTTTTTTGGCAACATTGGTGGCAATATTCAATGCAAAAGAAGTTTTTCCCATACCCGGACGGGCAGCTAAAATCATTAAGTCAGAACGCCCCAAGCCTCCTGTGAGCATCTTATCCAAATAGGTAAACCCTGTAGGGATACCCAGATACTTCTCTTTATTGGGACCGCTGATTTCCTGCAAATGGGCATATGTGTCAATGATGACACTGCTGATAGGCGTCAAAGCATTGGAATCGCGTCCAGAACGAATCTCATAAATTTTTTGCTCTGCGCTTTCCAGAAGCAAATCAGCATCCGGTTCCTCAGCCGACTGTTCCAAGATCGTTTTAGCAGCCTGCATCAATTGACGAATACGATATTTTTCGCCAATGATTTTAATATAAGTATTTACGTGTGACAACGAAGGGACGGTCTCCGCAATTTGTGTCAGATAAACCTTTGCTTCATCTTCTGTAGGAAAAATCCCGGCATCCTGAACCGCCGCCAGAAGTGTGACAAAATCCACCGGGGCAGAGCTGGTAAACAAACGCACAATTTCCGAAAAAATCTCCCCGTTTTGACGAGCATAAAACATTTCCGGACGCAATCTTTCAACCATACGCGGAATAATTTCCGCCTCAAGAATCGCCGCGCCCAAAACCGCCTGCTCTGCTTCCATGCTATAGGGCAGATTTACCCCCAGCGATTCCAGCGAGAGATCCAATCCTCCGCCATATTGATTGTCTGCCACGAAAATACCTCCTCCGGTGCGAGTTACTCTTCCACGCGCACAGTCAGCTTAGCCGTCACTTTAGGATAAATTTTAACCTCAATGGGATAAGAGCCAAAATTTTTAATTTCGGAATCCAATACGATTTTGCGCTTATCCACCGTTTCGCCCAATTCTTTGCTCACAGCTGTGGCAATATCTTTGCTGGTGATGGATCCAAACAAACGACCGCCCTGCCCGGCACGCGCTTTGAGAGTGACTGTACGGCCAGACAATTTAGAGGCCAAATCTTTTGCGGCTGCCAGTTCTTCTTCCGCATGGTGCTGCTGTGCCGCAGCTTTGGTTTGCACCACATTGAGCGCTGCCGCGTCAGCCGGGACAGCAAGATTGCGCGGGAACAAAAAGTTCCGTGCGTATCCGTCAGACACTTCGTACACTCCGTCTTTTTTTCCGATCGATTTCACGTCTTGCTTTAAAACAATTTTCATAAATACTTCTTTCCCTTCCGCTCCACTGAGAGCTTGTTATTTTGCGTTGCCTTTCATTGCTTCCGCTTTTCGCCTGTTTTCGCGATAATCTGCAATTGCATCCAGCAAACGATGTTTTGCATCTTCCAAAGTACAATTTTTCAATTGTGCACCGGCCATGGTCAAGTGGCCGCCGCCGCCCAAAGCTTCCATAATGACCTGCACATTCACCTCGCCCATGCTGCGAGCTGAAATAGTAATCTGCGTTCCGGTATCGACCGCTACAAAACTTGCCTGCACACCATTAATTGTGAGCAGGTCGTTTGCCGCCTGCGGAATTACCACACTCATCTCCTCCGGCAGATTATCCGCAAACACTACGGCACAACCCATATAAATTTCCGCGTCCGTAACCAGTTGTGCTTTATAAGCGTAATCCTCAAAAGAAGAATTAAACAGCTTTTTAACCTCTTGTGTCTGCGCTCCCATCCGCCTCAAATAAGCGGCAGCTTCAAAGGTTCGAACGCCTGTGTGCAAGGCAAAATTACGGGTATCTAACATAATTCCAGCCAAAAGAGCTTGCGCCTCCAACGGCTGTAACCGCATGTCTTTATCCGCGTCCAAATATTGAAGCAATTCGCTTACCAGTTCAGAGGCGCTCGATGCATACGGCTCATGGTAAAAAATAACACTATTATCGATGTGCCCAACACATTTTCTGTGATGATCAATGACCACTACATTTTTCGCTCTCTCATACAGGGGAGCACATTCCAGCAAGTACTTTACATGCGTGTCCACAATGATGACCAACGTACTGGCCCCCATAGCATCCACTGCATCATCCGGAGAAATAAAATCCGCACCCCTGCCGGCCTTACGAAACTCTTCAATAAGATTAGCCGCCAAACTGCGTTCTTCGTTGACCACAATGCACGCTGGCTTACGGCAGATACGGCAGAAGCGAAGCATGCCGATAGAAGCTCCAACTGCATCTAAGTCAGAAGCTTTGTGTCCCATAATCATCACATCACTGCTCTGCGCAATCAAATCCTTTAAGGCAGCAGCAATGATTCGGCTCTTTACCTTACTCCTTTTTTCTACGCTTCGAGAAACTCCGCCGTAAAAATCAAAACCGTCTTTGCTCTTGACTGCAGCCTGGTCACCACCGCGTCCCAGCGCCATGTCCAATGCCTGCGCCGCCATTTCATAACCTTCCTGCAGTGTAGGTGCCAAACGCCCTACTCCAATCGAAAGAGTAACGGCCGCGTTCTCATCGCCGATTTCTCTAACAGTGTCCAGGATTGAAAAACGATTTTGTACAATCGCATGCATATGCCGCTCTTCTACCACGGCCAAATACCGCGACGAGCTCACTCTGCGCAAAAAACCTGTTGTTGCACCAATAAATTGATCCAGCGCACTCTCTACTTCTCCGATGATCCGAGTTCGCTCACTTTCTTTCAGCTCCTTCAAGATCTCGTCATATGTATCCAGTGCAATCATCAATACTGAAGGTCTGGTTGCCAAATATTCTCCAGCCTGGCGCTTTAACTGGGTGTTATCGATAAAATACGCGACAAAGATGCCCTCGCCGATTTCCACACCGCTTCCATACACAGTGTAGCGTCGAGACCCAAACTCAAAGTTTTGGCCGTTTTTCTCCTGTGCCAGCTCGCACATAAAGCCCGGCAGCACCTTTCCCACAGGAAGAAGCGTTGTATCTTCTCCATTCAACAAGTCATCACGAAATGCATCGTTATACCACGCAATACGTCCGCCTGAAAGAACCAAAACAGGTATCTTTAAAGATGCATATCCCGCCTGTGTTTCTGTTGTCTGCGCACCGCGCAACAGTTTTGTCATCTTACGCCGAAAAAGGCGAATATTCACATAAACGCCCAAAAATGTCAGCAATACCAATACCGCTACCGGGATCAAAAACAGCGGTTTTACAATCGCCAGCGCAATCCCCAACGCAACACAGCTAATTGACAAAACAACCAGTACAATGTCCAGCGCAACGATGCGTTTCTTCATGGAAAAGATGCCTCCTTCAGCGTCCGCCCAGCACAAACCAGGCGGACGTCTACACTCACACTTCCATCAAAATTGGCAAAATCATCGGACTCCGCTTGGTGCGCCGATACAAATACGAAGATACCGTTTCCCGGATGCGCGTTTTGACATTTCCGAAATCGCGCATATCCTGAGCGCTCATTCCTGCCAGCGTATGGCATACCTGCTCACGCGCACTTTCAATCAGTTCCTCACTCTCACGCACGTATACGAATCCTCGTGTTACAATATCCGGCCCCGACAGCACTTGACCAGTAGTACGCTCCACCGCTGCCACTACAATCACCAAACCATCCTCTGACAGATGCCGGCGGTCACGCATAACAATATTGCCAACGTCGCCTACACCAAGGCCATCTACCATGACAGCGCCTGCAGTCACCGGCTCACCAAGCGCCAAGGCATCGCGAGACAAAATAATGCAATCGCCATTTTCTCCAATATAAATATTCTTTTCTGGCATTCCCAGAGAAGCGGCTGTCATCGCATGCTTTTTAAGGTGCTTAAACTCACCATGCACCGGCAGGAAATACTGTGGATTTGCCAATGATAGTATCAGCTTTTGTTCTTCCTGGCAGGCGTGACCGGATACATGCACATCGTACATGGATTCATAAATGACTTCCGCCCCCAAGCGCAAAAGCCCATTGACTACCTTGGTCACCATTTTTTCATTGCCCGGGATAGGATTCGCCGAAATAATAATAAAATCTCCCGGCCCTACCCGCACATTGCGATGGCTTGCAGACGCCATTCTGGACAAAGCACTCAGCGGCTCACCTTGGCTTCCCGTGGTAATCAAAACGATTTGTTCCGGTGGATACTGATTGATCGCTTCAATGTCGATCAACACATTCTCCGGCGCATGTAAATACCCCAATTCCCGGGCCATTTCGGTGTTATTCACCATACTGCGGCCGGACACTGCCACTTTTCGGCCAGATTTGACCGCAAGATCAATAATCTGCTGAATGCGATACAGATTGGACGCAAATGTCGCAATAATAATTCGCTTTTTCTCCGCACGCCGAAACAGTGTGGCAAAACTTTCGCCTACTTTATGTTCCGTAGCAGTAAATCCGGGGCGCTCCGAATTCGTCGAATCCGCCAAAAGTGCCAAAACACCCTTCTTACCATATTCAGCAATGGTGGCAAGGTCTGTGGGTCCGCCTGAAATAGGAGTGTAGTCCACCTTAAAATCTCCCGTGTGAATTACAACACCCGCGGGACATTCAATTGCAAATCCAACCGCATCAGGGATGGAGTGATTAACATGAATCGGCTCAATGGTGAAACATCCCAGTTTAAACTTTCTGTGCGGTACTATCTCATGTAACTGTGCACTGGAAGCCAAACCATGTTCCTCTAATTTGTTTTTGATCAGGCCAAGCGTCAGCCTTGTTGCATAAACCGGAAGGTTAAATTCCCGCAGCAAATACGGCAAACTTCCAATGTGGTCCTCATGACCATGTGTGATCACAACACCTCTGATTTTGTCCTTATTTTGCAGAATAAATGTAAAGTCAGGAATCACCAGATCGATACCGTACATGTCGCTGTCCGGAAAAACCAAGCCACAGTCGACCAGAAGCATATCCTCCTGGCATTCGTAAAGCGTAATATTTTTTCCTACTTCGCCCAATCCACCCAATGGATAAAGTTTCATTGGGACAGCAGGCTCTCCAGGCACTTGCGCAGCTTGTTTGCGGCGCGGACGATACCCACTGTTTGACCTCTTACGTTGTTGTGCACTCACCGAAGCTTGTTCGGCGCTCTTTTTCGGTTGTTCTTTGCGACTTCTTGTTCCTTTTGCTGGCTGCCCAGGCAGCGCTTTTTTTCCATTGTTTTCTGCTTTATGATTCATGCATCCTCCATTCCCACACAGTTCATTCAGAGACACTCCGATCCGGCGTTTGACAAAATCTCCGTCATCCCAATCCCGGATGCAGAGTCCCACGCACATTATCTCCGCCCGTTCTGCTGCTGCTCACAGCCAGATCCACGGGATCGGTTCCTGTGTGTATTTTATTGTTTATAAATTATCGAACAGCGAACTTGCGCTGTGCATTCCTTGAATAAATGATTTATCGCACAACCCAGGGGATAAAACACAGAAGTATGATTCTATTATAATACATTTATTATGCACTTTCGTCAAGTTATGCCCAGTGCCATTGTTAGTATTGGATAAAAAGCCTTTGTTAAACTCCCTCGTCATGGGTTTACATCATCTTTTCTTTTCCATATAATAAAGAAAGCACCTTTGATTGCTTGAAAGGAGTATTCCATTGAAACATATTACAATTTACACCGATGGCGCATGCAGCGGCAATCCGGGTCCTGGCGGATGGGGTGCGATTCTTGACTATAAAGGTCAAAGGAAAGAACTGTCTGGCGGTGAAGCTGAAACCACCAACAACCGCATGGAATTAACCGGGATTATTCGAGCTTTGGAATGTTTGAAAGAACCTTGCGATATTACTTTTTGCAGCGATTCCAAATATGTGATGGATGGACTTTCCAAAGGCTGGGCCAAAAGTTGGCGTGCCCGTGGCTGGGTAAAAAGTGACAAAAAGCCCGCACTGAACAGTGATCTATGGGCCCATCTTTTGGATTTATGCGAGCCTCATACATTTCATTATCAATGGATTAAAGGGCATGCCGGTCATCCTGAAAATGAAAAATGTGACCGCATGGCCGTGGCAGAAGCTGCGAAATTTAAAAAGTAGTTGCAAATTATACCAAAATGGTATATATTAATTTCAGACAGATATTTCTGTACCTATTTTATGAACAAAGGTAAGGTGAAATTCATTGAGCCGTACAATTTATGTAGATAACGCTGCCACTACCCCTGTGTCCAAAGAGGTTTTAGATGCCATGCTGCCCTATTTCTGTGAAGAATACGGCAATCCTTCCAGCATCTTTTATTCCGTGGGCTCCCGTGCGCACGAAGCTCTGGCACAGGCCCATGAACGGGTTGCAGCCTGCTTAGGCTGCGATGCTGCTGAAGTCTTTTTTACCAGTTGTGGAACCGAAGCGGACAACTGGGCCATTAAGGGGGCTGCGCACAAATTTGCAAAGTTGGGAAAGAAGCATCTGATTACCAGCTGCATTGAGCACCATGCGGTTTTGCATTCTATGAAAGCCCTTGAGAAGGAAGGCTTTGAAGTAACTTATCTGCCTGTAGATGCAGAAGGATTTGTTTCTGTAGAAGATGTAAAGAATGCCATTCGTCCGGAAACCGCACTGGTCACCATTATGTATGCCAACAATGAAATCGGTACTTTGGAACCGATTGAAGAAATTGCCCGTGTATGCCATGAACAAGGTGTATGGTTTCATACGGATGCGGTACAAGCCGTTGGTTCTGTTCCGATCAATTTTAAACAATTAGGAGCGGATATGCTAAGCCTTTCCGCACATAAATTTAATGGACCCAAGGGTGTGGGTGCTCTGATTTGTCGTCGCGGTATATCCCCCCTTACTTTTATGGATGGAGGTGCCCAAGAGCGAAATCGTCGTGCCGGAACAGAAAATCTCGCAGGAATCATCGGATTGGCCACAGCGCTTGAGCTCTCTGTAAAGAATTTGGACAAAAAAATGGCGGAAGAACGCGCTATGCGCAATTACGTTATGCAGGAAGTTCAAAAAATGCCCAAAGTAAAAATCAACGGACCTGTGGACGTAAATCGTCGACTACCCAACAATTTGAATGTCAGTTTTGAAGCGGCGGAGGGAGAAAGTCTTCTTCTAATGCTGGATATGAAAGGGATTTGTGCCTCTTCTGGCTCTGCCTGTGCTTCCGGCAGCTTGGACCCAAGCCATGTGCTTTTATCCATTGGACTTCCCCACGAAATCGCTCACTGCAGTCTGCGAATTAGTTTTGGCGTTCAAAACACAATGGAAGATGCTAAAGCTGTTTGTGCCGCCTTGCAGGAAATCGTCCCTATTGTGCGGGAACGCAGTCCCTTATGGAACGGCTGATTTTAGGATGTAAAAAGAGAGGTTTTTATTATGTATAGTGAAAAAGTAATGGACCATTTTGCCAATCCCCGCAATGTAGGTGAAATTGAAAATGCCGATGGCGTTGGTGAAGTCGGGAACCCCAAATGCGGCGATATCATGAAAATGTTTTTAAAAATTGATGGCAACACCATCACTGATGTTAAATTCAAAACATTTGGATGTGGAGCGGCCATTGCAACGTCCAGCATTGCAACTGAAATGATTAAGGGAAAGACCATTGATGATGCTTTAAAACTAACGAACAAAGCAGTTGTAGAGGCGCTGGACGGTTTGCCCCCTGTCAAAATCCACTGCAGTGTTCTGGCCGAGCAAGCTGTAAAGGCAGCATTGGCTGACTATTACCGCCGGCAGGGTGTTGATCCGGAACCGATTGTCGGAAAGTTGGAAGAAGATTGCCACGCATGCGGTATTGAGGGGTGAATTTCATGTCCGGTGAAGTAAGTCTCGGTTCAAGTTTCAGCACATTTGAGGAACAGGACAAAGTTCTGGTGGGATTGTCAGGCGGAGTTGACTCATCTGTTTGTATTCAAATTCTGAAAGAACAAGGGTTTGATGTCAGCGCAGTTTTCATTCGCTTCTCCCCTGCACATGACAGTTCAATGGAAGCCGCTCGCGCAGTCGCACAACAATTCGGAATTCCCTTTTCTGTTGAAGATTGCACTGAGCTTTTTGAATCCCAAGTAATTGAGCCTTTCTGTGCTGCTTACTGCCGCGGAGAAACGCCAAGTCCGTGTGTCTTGTGTAATCCCAATGTAAAATTCAAAGTGCTCGCCAATGTTGCAGACCGCATGGGTATTCGGTTTATTGCCACCGGCCACTACGCACGTGTGTGTGAAAAAGACGGAGTATTCTATATTTCCCGTGCCGCAAGCGCCGATCGAGATCAAAGCTACATGCTTTACCGTCTTCCGCAGGAAATTCTTCAACGGCTTTGCCTGCCTGTCGGTGAATTTGAAAAAGCCGACATCCGTGAAATGGCTCACTCGCTCGGACTTGTCAGTGCAGATTCCCCAGACAGTCAGGAAATTTGTTTTATTCCTGACGGAGACTATGCTGCATTTATTTCCAAACGTGGACTTTCTGACAAAACAGGAAAATTCATCGGACCTAAAGGTGAAGACTTTGGCCCCCATAAAGGTGTTTCGCATTATACCATTGGGCAGCGCAAAGGCCTAAACATTGCCTATGGCCAGCCGATTTTTGTACGCCGTATCTTGGAAAATGGTGATATTCAATTAGCTTTGGCTGGTGACGAACTGTTTTATTCCGGAATTCGTATTCATGAAACAGTTCGTACGGACCAGAAGACATTTTCCGTTGGAGAAAAATATTTTGTAAAAATCCGCAGTCGGGCAGTTCCTGCTCCATGCATTGTGGAATCTGTCGATAAAGATGAGCTGGTATTGCATTTTGAGCAGCCTTTGCGTGCGCCTGCACCTGGACAGTCCGCCGTTTTGTATTCAGATGAAACAGTTGTAGGCGGCGGTATTATTTGCGAAATTTTCGAGTAATGTTCATGCCGGGCAAGGTTCCTTGCCCGGCAACTAAAAAAAGTCGAAAAAAAGTTCAAAAAAGGGTTGACAAAGTACGCTAATCCATGTATTATATTAAAGCGCCCTGTTGGTAAGGCCGCTTCATCTAGGGGTATAGCTCAGCTGGTAGAGCAGCGGTCTCCAAAACCGCGTGCCGAGGGTTCGAATCCTTCTGCCCCTGCCATGTGGCCCGGTAGTTCAGTTGGTTAGAACGCTAGCCTGTCACGCTAGAGGTCGTGAGTTCGAGCCTCATCCGGGTCGCCATTCGCTGCTATAGCTCAGTAGGTAGAGCGCATCCTTGGTAAGGATGAGGTCAGCAGTTCAAATCTGCTTAGCAGCTCCACAAAAACGCTTAAACCTTGTGTTTAAGCGTTTTTTGTTTTTAATGTTTATTCCCCTACAAAACAGTTCAAGGGACATTCCATACGGCATTTCACGCATTATTCCAACACAAAAAGGCAGATGTAAGAACATCTGCCTTTTTTGTTTATTCGCTATTCCCCAACGGGAGGACATGTGGAACTGCTCCCACAGCCGGATGACCCCTCTGTCATTCCCTTCCGGTTTTCTCTGCTGAGAACAATAGTATTTTCCTGACTGTCGCCTTATTTCCTGCTTTCTCTTGGATACTACCGTCTGGCTCACGCCAGGCGTTCCGTCGTTGTATCCTCAGCAGACTCAGCGACTCATGCAGTACTATTTCTACTTCCATCCGAACCTCCGTTTATAGCGCAACTAATGCTCCTTTACAGGGATCTTGAGCATTGCGTTGTCAAAATTCCCGGAAAGCTTTTGCATATTTACAAAAGTCATCGGATATTCATTTCTCGGTGCATTACTTCATCCACAAGAATTTCGGTCAATAAAAAGCTGCCAAGCTTCACTCAAGATAACTAATCAGAGGATTCTTTGCAGCTTGACAATCGCGCAAATTTTGCCATTGAAAGACAGCGTTGCATCGCCGTCTTTCAATGGTTTTGCTCATTCGAAAACCAATCAATTATTCAATTTTTCCAAGGCTGATACGATTCGAAGGTACTGTGCTTCCAATGCATCCATCTTATCCATTGCAGAGGAAAAATCCTTGTTTCTGAGATCTTCTGTTATTGCACAACTCTGCCTAAAAAGCTCTGTCATGGATAGATTCCCCGCCACGCCTTTCAGCGCATGAACCGCCTGATAAGCTGCTTCCATATTTTGGTCTTCCATCGCTCGCTTCAGATTTTGAAAATTGGGATCCTGGGGAAAATTCAGCAAAAATTTCATCAAAAGAGTATCGTTTCCCATAAAACGTGTCAACGCATCTTGGGTATCAATTCCCAACGCACGCAACTTTCCTTGCATTATCTCATCCATGTTTAATTCTCTCCCTTAATTGGTCGATAAAATCCACGCAGGACCGGCTCCACCTTTTGGAAAAATTCCAACAGGCGCGGATTAAACACTCCGCACTTACCCTCTAAAATCAAATTCATAGCTTCGTCAGCCGAAAGCGCATCTTTGTAGCAGCGCTTACTCACCAATGCATCGTATACATCTGCCAGAGCCACTATCTGCGTCCAAATCGGTATCTGATCTCCCACCAAACCATCAGGATATCCTCCGCCATCCCATCTCTCATGATGATGCAGCGCAATGTCATAAGCATAATCATACGCCAAATGCTCACGCATCTGTGGAATACGGGATAAAAGTTCCGCTCCCTTCACAGTATGCGTTTTCATCAACTCATACTCCTCTGGTGTCAATCGTCCCTGCTTGTTCAATATTGCGTCGGGAATTGAAATTTTCCCTACATCGTGTGTAATAGCCGCCACACCAATCAACCGAATCTGCTCTTCGGTGAGATTTTCACCTAAAGGGGTATTTTGAAGCAAATAACAAGTAATGTCATGCATTCGTCTTACATGAGCACCCGACTCATCGCTTCTAAATTCGATCGCCGTTGACAGTGCCTCAACCATGCCCATGCCCATTTCTGCCAGCTTTTGCGCTTGAAGCAACAGCTGATCCCGCTGCCGCTCTACCTCCGCACCCAAGCGACGCCTAGCGCGAAACAGTTCTACCACAGACCCGACACGTCGCCGAACAATATAAGGTACAACCGGTTTAAAAATCACATCCATAACGCCAAGTTCATAGGCTTCGCGCATGGTAGCGCTGTCCACATCGGAAGTAATTAAAAACACCGGAATTTTATCTGTCAGCTTATCCCGGTTCATCTGTCGAAGCACTTCTATTCCATTAAGGCCCGGCATCATCACATCCAGTAAAACCGCATTTAGAGAATCTTTTTGCTCCTGAATCATTTTCAGACCAGCTAAACCATCTTTCGCTTCCATTATATCGTATTCCGAAGAAAAGATATTCGCCAAAATTGCACGAATCATCTCTTGATCGTCTACAATGAGAAGTGTTTCATCTTTAGAAGCGCTCAATTTTTGTTCCTCCCATTTTCTGCTGAACAGCGGGCATCCTCAGAAATTCTTTCCTCGATTAATCTTTGCATGGTTTGTTTTAGCAGCGCACTGTCGATTGGTTTGGAGATATGATCATTCATACCGGCCTTTGTCGTACGGTCAATATCTTCGGCAAACGCATTCGCCGTCACAGCAATGATAGGCACTGTTGCCGCATCTGGTCTATCCAAAGAGCGGATAGCTGCAGCTGCCTGACACCCATCCATCTCCGGCATTTGCATGTCCATTAAGATAACATCAATTGAGTAAAGACCTGTTTGCTGAAAAACTCTCACTGCTTCAGCGCCATTAACGGCTGACAAAACCTGCGCTCCCATCTGTCTGAGAATTTCAGTAACGATTTCGCGGTTCAATTCATTATCTTCCGCCACCAGAACTCTTTGTTTTGACCAATCAAAAATCGCCGGGGCGGTGTCAGTGTCTTTCAATGAAGTCTTTGCCTGAACCTTATCAACAATTTCCAGCGGAATTGTAACTGTAAAACGAGTTCCCACACCTAATTCACTATCCACGGAAATCTCGCCGCTCATTTGCTGCACCAAACTTTTTACGATGGACATACCCAATCCCGTTCCAATTTTGGAATGAGAAGAAAATGTTGTTTCGCGTGAATAAGGATCAAAGAGATGCTTTAAAAAGTCCGCTGACATACCAATACCGGTATCCACCACAACAATCTGATACTTGCTGTGCTTTTGGAAGTCAAACTGTCTGGCTTCCAAAAAGATTTTGTCTCCTGGATCGGTATATTTTATTGCATTCGAAAGAAGGTTGTTTACAATTTGACTAATTCTCTTATCATCACCCATCACAACCGAATTTCGGAAGTCAATGCTCGCTTCCAGTGTTTTTCCTTCTGCCTGCGCATTATCCCTAAAAATATCCGCTGTATCCATCAAGAGTTGTTCCAAGTCGAACTCCCGCTGGTTTAAACGATTTTTTCCTGCCTCCATTCTGGACAGTTCCAAAATATCATTGATGAGCTCCAGAAGCTGATTTCCTGCAAATTTTATTTTTTTGATATAGCCTTCTACCTTGCCGGTTTCTCCTGCTTCATAACTTTTTTCAGCTAAATCGCAGCAACCTATAATTGCGTTCAACGGAGTACGCATATCATGCGACATGCGGCTAAAAAACTCTGACTTCGCTTTTGTACTTTTTTGCGCCGATTCCAATGCTTCCTGCAAAATAATGGTGTGCTGCAGTTCGCGCCGCTTCTCCGCATCTACATCGCGAAAGCAAAGAATTACTTCATCCGGTGCCCTATTGGGATCATAAAGAGTTCTCACATTCACCCATCGATAAGAATCGCCAAATCGCCGCTGATAATCTCCTCCATGATCGGAAACCCCTCGTGAGACACGTTTGCGTATACTTTCCAGGGAAAAATTCTCTTCGAACACTTGAAAAGCACTTGGTCGAACGACTGCACTGATTGCCTGCAAAAGCCAGGAATACTCACCGTTTTGAGGGATTTTACTCTGTACATTATCATAGGTTTTGAATGTTTCATAACTTCCATTTTGGAAGTTAACCCTATAAATTGCATAAAAAGAATCGCCCAGCATATGCGCCGTATCATCTGCTTTTTTCATTTTTCGGCTTCTGAAGGCATCTTGAATTGCCATAAAAGCCAGCAAAAGGAACAGAAGTACCGCTACACCCGCCATGACTAAAACCACCAAATTCTTCTCGCCCATCAAAATCGAGGAGATCGGCATGGTCATAATCACAGTCCATCCATTGCTCATCCTTTGAAAATATGCACCTCTGGAAACACCATTCATATCCTCAAAGGTTGCGTCATAGGCCATCAGCCACCCATCTTCAAACCCCGTTAAAATATAGTCGGCATATTTTTGAAGCTGTTCAGCCGTTGTATTCCATGAAGTAGCAGAATACAACACCGTTCCATCAGAATCACACAGATAATAAGAGCACTCATCCGGCAGAGAATGTGTCGTATTGTGAAAAGCATCATTTTGAATAAATACATCCATGGCGAACACGTCGCCTTCTTGGTTTAACGCCTGAGAAATAGTAAAAATACTTTGTCCTGTGATTGCATCTGTGTAAACATCTCCAAGTACTACTTCCCCTTTCGCCTGAACTGCATCCTGATACCAATCGGTGTTATAATAATCATAAGAACTGTCTCCGTCCAACGGATTCGCTGCAACAATTTGACCATCCACTACAGCATAGAAATCCACAAGGTCTTCCCCCATGATACGAATCAATTTTGAAAGATGCCCTCGCAACCAAGTCTGAATTTCGTCTGTATCTCCGCCGTTTTCATTGATCCCGCTTACATATTGGCTAACTAGCGTCACTTCTTTTTCCAAATATTCGATTGTCATCTGCTCTTCTGTCGCATAGTTTCGGACCAATGCGCTTCCCAATCGCTGGGCATTTTGCAACAGTTTCATTCGCACCAAACCGATAACAAACACCAACAAGGCCGCCACAAAAACCAGCATGACAATATTCAAGACCATATTATAGCCTCGAAGCGGCTTCCAATTTTTCTTGCCCAATGTATTGTTACCACCTTCCTGTTCGATAATCGACCACTCCTCAACCTTCTAAATCTCTTTGCTGATAGAAGGTATGCTTTTCCCTGTACATATTTCGATCCATCTCTTGAAAAAACTTAAAAACATCTACCTTATCAAATTCTGCGATTCCCGCCGAAAGCGAAACCGGAAGCGGTGCAGTATTCGCAGCATTGTAATCTCGCAATTCACGTTCAATGTTGGAACAAAATTCTTCTACTTTTCCGCGATCTCCTTCTACTAAAATCACAAATTCGTCTCCGCCGTATCGGACAACGATCGAACTTGTATCCGTAGAACGAACCAAAATTTCACCTACCGCACGTAAGACAGAATCTCCCGCAATATGCCCATATGTATCGTTGATCTTTTTAAAATCATTGATATCAAGCATAATTCCTATAAGCTTTCTTCCTGCCTGAGCGCGCTTCATAATATAATCCATATAATAAAGCAAATAATTTCGGTTATACAGACTTGTCAACGAATCTAAAAAAGACTCTTCGTGCTGCAAATTAATGTAAAGGAACACGAGCCCAACTGATACAGATACCCAAATAAGCGCAATCCCATAGAAAATCAACTGAATTAAGCTTCCCAAATAGATGGGTGTCAAAAAAGCATTACTGGCATGAACAAGTATCGATTCACCTTGTTACGATAATGATATGTCAGCACAGCACCATAGGTCAAATACCCATAGATTACAACATAAGGAATTAAAAACAATGGTGTACGATAATAGACATTTTCCTTGCTTATGCCGAAAAACACAGGAAAAAAGCAATTAGCTACTGCCATTAAACAAACAATTCCCGCCGGAATCATTGCCCAAATATAATTTTTTTGCAATCGAACATGATCGTTGAACAAACGATAATCCACGTAGCAAATCCATATATAAGCCAAAGCAAAACTCAACAAATAGGTGATCACGTTCACCATAATGCACAGTTGCCGTGCTCCCCAAAAAACTTTTCTATCCCATAAAAAACCTGCTGTTTCTAAAATGCAAAGTGTTAAACAAATACGGCACATCCAATGGAACAATCTACTGTCGTAAGAAGCCCATTTCGCATGCCTGTACTTATTGAAGATAACTACTAGCATTAAACATACGCCTAATCCATTGGCAATAAGGACCGCAGGCATATTAATTGCAGGAACGCTGCAACTCACCCTCGCCGCAAACATCGGGTGCCTCCTCTGTAAATATCTGTCGGTAGCATACGCCTTGGAAAAACATCCTTGACTGCAATTTATTCTAATAAAACTTGAATCATTTGTAAAGATAACTCAGCGTTCTCTATTCCATATGTAGGAACTACTTTCGTCTATCATTTTCACGCCTTCCGTAAAAAATTTTCTTGGCCTGGTACATGCGCCGATCCGCCTCATCCAACTGTTCTTTCAAGCAACATTTTTCATTGCGCCAAGAAATCCCAATAGAATAACTGATGTCCGCCTCGTCCATGTATTTCTGAACCGTGTGGACAGCACTTTTGAACTCTTCTTCGGACAGTGTATCATCTATCACAACGAACTCGTCGCCGCCAGTACGGTAAGCTTTCCCATCGAAAACTCTCCTGATTTGTTCCGCTGCTCTACAAAGCAAACTGTCTCCTGCACTATGTCCCAAGTGATCGTTTGTGCATTTCAATCCATTTAAGTCGAAATACGCTACCCCCAAACAAATCCACTCCATATCTGCTGCTGCGTGAAGCAACTGATTAAACTTGTTACGATTAAATAATTGCGTCAAAGAATCTTCATAACTCATTTTTTGAAGCATCGCAGTCTGTGCTGTAATCTGCTGCTTCTGGGCTTCAATTTGTTCCTGAAGATACAAATACGACTGCTGCGCCATCTTAACGGGGAAACCGCAATCATCCTCTGTCATCTCAATATATGGATTAGAAATATGAATGTGACAACACTTCGGCTGATCGTTGATCCACCGAAAAACTGTTGTGATTCTTTGATGAACTCTCAGGTAATCTTGTGCATTTGTACCTGCAGCGACCCACAACCTTCCAGTACACATATAAACATCCGCAGCAAGTTGAAGTGCATGATATTCCTCACCGGAAATATTGCATTTCGGCACTTGGCCCACAAACCGACGAAAAATTTCCGCAACTGTTTGCAAACCTACCGCATACTCTTGTTCCCCCACTCCAAGCCAATGAATCTCATCATCCATCTGCGCAATAATGGTTTCCACTTCATTCTCACCATAGTGCTTACGCAGCATAAATTGTGTTTTCTCTATTACAACTTCCTTTCGCGCATTTTCAACTGCTTCTAAGCGTGCCATAAGATCCCCCCTAAGCGAATCCCACTTTTAGATAATAATACCATAATATTTTTAGATTTAAAATATATTTTGTATAAAATGGCAAATTTATTTTGTGATTACTTACAAAATTTTCTGCATCAAACAGACATTCAAATTAAATAGATCAATTTCACTATTTGGCCATTGGTTTATAGGATGCCAAATGCTTTTGCAACATGTACAAAAGTCATTTCATTTCTCTTTTTTTTCAAACAAAACGACAAAATTTAAAAAAATTGTAAAATAGACAGAAGAATTCACTAGAAATATGCTATAATAAAGTTACAAATGCAACGACGTTGGCCCTTTATTGAAATAACAAATTTTAAGGAGAAGTGTCTTACATGGTTCAGAAAAAAGGCGCAAAAGACTTTTTCAAGATTGAGGAAAGAGTGTCCGAACTGGCTTTAATCGCTGCTCCCGGTGCAGAAGAATTAACTGAAAAAATCAATTTTCATCTGCTTCGCTGGGCAAAAGAAGCTGGCTTCGAGCAAGATACCTTCATCATCGAAAGTGAGTGTCCGCGTTTTTCCTCCGGCGATGGTAAAGGCATGATCAAATCTTCTGTTCGAGGCGACGATATTTATCTTGTCATCGATGTGGGTAACTACAGCTGCAAATACAATCTGTTCGGCAATCAAAATTTCATGTCTCCTGATGATCATTTTCAAAATCTGAAGCGTTTAATTCAGGCTGTCGGCGGAAAAGCGCATCGATTGAATGTAATCATGCCGATGTTGTACGGCAGCCGTCAGCATCGTCGCAATTACCGCGAGAGCTTGGATTGCGCAGTGGCTTTGCAGGAATTGCAGGCAATGGGTGTGGAAAACATCATCACTTTTGATGCGCACGATCCCCGCATGCAGAACGCTGTTCCTCTTATGGGTTTTGATAATGTTATGCCAACTTATCAAGTGATGAAAGCCCTGCTAAAGGCGGTTCCTGACTTAAAACTGGATCGTGATCATTTCATGGTAGTTAGTCCGGACGAGGGCGCTTTGAACCGGAATATGTACTATGCCAGCGTCTTGGGTGTCAATTTGGGTATGTTCTATAAGCGCCGCGATTATTCCCGTGTGGTCAATGGCAGAAATCCCATTGTGGCACATGAATATCTGGGTGAAAGTGTAGAGAACAAAGACGTTTTCGTAGCAGACGATATTATTTCATCTGGCGAAAGCATGCTGGATATTGCTGTTGCTCTGAAAAAACAAGGTGCAAATCGCATTTTTGCAAATGCCTCTTACGCTATTTTTACCAACGGCTTGGATGAGTTTGATAAAGCTTATGAGTCTGGTCTGATTGATGGTGTTTTCGGTACCAATCTTACCTATCGCACTCCGGAATTGTTGCAGCGTCCTTGGTTCCATGAAGTAGATGTGTCCAAGTATATTGCCTACTTCATTGCAGCTCTGAATCATGATATGTCTGTCAGCGCCATTATCGATCCTCATGAAAAAATCAAAGCACTCCTTGAACGTGCTGGCCAATAATAAAATGAGCCGCCCTTTCTGCGCAAATAGAAAGGGCGGCTTTTGTTATAATTGATTCAATCGCTTTTCTCCCTTACAGTGTAACCATCTGCTGCAAGCGATGCTTACCAGTAAAAAAATAATAGTAAGTCCCCAAGCCTGTACTGTAAAAGGCATCCAAGCTTGTGTAAGCCAAATGGCCGCTCCCATTCCCAAGGCAATGAACATACCCCCTAAAGTACTTACCATAACCGATGCTGATTGTTTTACAATTACTGTATCATTCTCACAATCCATTTTGGGCAGCAACAAATTAATCATTAATCCACACAAGGCGTTCATCAAACTGTAAGTGAAGCATGTCACACAAAGCAACAGCGCTTCAAAAACGGTCAATTGAAATCCTAAAGCAGAAAAAATTCCTGCTATTATAATTGCCGGCCATACGACCAACAGTTGCAAAGCAATTTTCGCTTTAAATATGCATTCTGCGCGAAGAGGTGCTTCCTTCAAAATCCAAAGATTTTTTCCTTCCATGCTAATGGAAACATTGGTTGTACAAGTAATCGATAAAATAAAAATCGCAGCGGCCAGCAAAAGTGACATTACCTCGTTTTCCATTTCTGTTTGTGCCAGCATAATTTTTATATCTGCCTGAAATATCAGTGTTGCAATACCGCTGATCACGAGAATAATTACACCGATCAAAGTATTTGCTACATAAACCGGGCAGCCAAAATAACGTCGAAATTCCTTTTTCACCAATGCATGAAAAATACTCGATGCTTTAACCTGATGTAACTTGTAATCTTCTTGGCTTTCCCGAGCGGAAAGTGCAGACAAAATTTTTCGGTAGCTCTTACCACAAAAATATATACAAACCCCAAAGGGGAGCAAACAAATTGCAGCAAGCTCAACAAGCGATATCCAATTTCCAGCCAAAGCATTTTGAATCATTCCGAAAGGATATAGCCAGCTTCCCAAGATTTTCGCCAAGTTTTGTTCTGTCAGTACCCATTGATTCAATTTATTTTGCAACAAAAAAATTCCGACGAAAACAGCTGTAAAAAGTCCTAAATACAGTAAGTTTGTAACCAATGCTTTATGCCGTATATGCCCAGACAAATATGCTACACAATAACCGAATAGCGTGCTGAAAAAAGTGGGTAAAAATGTAATTAGGAAAATGCTAAGTACAATTACCGCCCAATACCAGATGTCTGCCCGTCCCTGCCAATACGCTTGCATACCCGCAGCTGGAAGAAGAAATAGCCCGGCGAACATAAGATTTTCTAAGTAAAGGGCCAACATTTTGGTTAGCATTATCCAAAATGAGTGAACTGGCAGGCTGAGTTGCAGATCCATGTCTCGTCCGCCAAATATCACGCCGCTAGCGCAAAACAGTGTGAAGAAAAAACTTGTAAAACAAGCCAGTGCAGCCGCTAAAGGGAATAAATAACCCGTTGCACCGATTGAATTTAAAGCCATACTACCGATGAAACAATAGTATCCTGCTAAAAACAAGCAAAATACTCCAATCAGTGCCAATATTGCTATACCACTTATTTTCTTCCGTCGAGTGGCTCCAAATGAAAGCGCATATAGCAAAGAGCGAAAATTGATCGCGAGCAAAGCCCATAATTTACGCATTTTGCTCCTCCTTTTCCAAATCCAGAAAGACCGATTCCAGATCAGAATCACCTACAATCTCTTCAATTCTTCCCTGCTGAACCAATTTTCCCTTTTGTATGATTACAACACGATCACACAGTTTTTGCGCCACTTCTAACACATGCGTAGAAAAAAGCACAGCCCCGCCCTGCTCACATAATTCTTTTAAAAATCTTTTCATTACAAATGCTGCTTTGGGATCGAGCCCTACAAAAGGTTCATCCAAAATAAGCAACCGCGGTTGTCGCATCAAGGCTGAAATCAACGCCAACTTCTGTTTCATGCCGTGGCTATAACTCCCGATAGAATCGCCCAAGGAACTTGTCATTTCAAAAGCATCCGCATATTTTTTAATTCTTTCTGTACGCTCTTTCTCAGAAATCGTATATAAATCAGCAATAAACTTCAAATAACCGATACCTGTCAGAAACTCATAAAGATCTGGGTTATCCGGTAAAAAGGCTGTAATTTGTTTGGCTTTTACTGCTTCTTTATGAATATCATGTCCATCGATGAAAATCGATCCCTGATCATAATCTAAAATGCCCGCAATACAGCGAAGGGTTGTTGTTTTCCCTGCTCCATTATGGCCAATGAATCCTACAATCTCCCCCGGCATTACTGAAAAGCTCAGATCTTCCACAGCTTTCTTGCCACCTGGATAGGTTTTTGAAAAATGAGAAATATTGAGCATTGTAATTTCCTCCCGCAATCAATTTGATAATCGTCTAATTGTTTTCTTATTATAGCAACTATTCCATGTTTGTCAACATCTGAGTTTTCTGCTTCAATTGAACACATAATTTATTGTCCGAAGGGCATGATAATTACGGGAGGCGATCACATGAAGAAGAATCAACAAAAATATTCCATGATCCCTATTTACGCCAAACGTGCCATCGAAGCAGCCCAAAAAGGGACACTCCATCCTGCTCTATTCTACACAGAACAAGAACAAACCCCTTGTTCTGCGGGCGTATGGGAATCCCGAGATACTGTAAATCGGAAATTACAGCATAAAGAAGAGTTTCCACTTGGCTAAAATTTCTTGCGGAATTCACACAGCCATGGTATACTTTCTTTAAAAATAGAGGTGATTCCAATGGCATTTGAAGTAGAAAAAAACAGAATTATCTATCGACAAGATGATTCGATTCTTGCTGAAATCACATTTCCGTCTTGGGACGAAAATACGGTAAACATTGATCACACATTTGTAGATGAAGCTCTTCGTGGTCAGGGAGTTGCAGGACAATTGATGCAGCGAACCGCAGAAGAATTGCGGCGCTCCGGTCGTCAGGCAATCGCCACCTGCAGCTATGCCCAAAAATGGTTTTCACAACATCCGGAATACCACGATGTACTAAAATAAACGTAACGTGACACAAGAACATCATACAAGGTTATCATAAGATCAAATGAACATGCCCCTGCACCATATGCGTGCAGGGGCATGTTTCGTATAGTCTGTTTTAAATCAACCAATTCAATGGAATAAGAAAAAAATAGGGCGCCGTGGTCACTGCTAAACATAGTGAAAGATGTCTTTTGACTCTATCTGTTAAAGGCTGAGACTCAAATGTCCAACGACGATTTAAGAAATAAATCAACCCTCCAGATATCAAAAGAGCCACTACTGTAAAAGCAAGCGCAAAAAAATTCTTCCACGGATTCACCATAAATGCTTCTATAAATTCTACCTCATATCCAATAAGATCACTCCATGCGGCAATTCCATAAATCAGCAGCATCCATGCCGCTCCAACTAAATCCGCTAAAAAGCCAAAAATCCACACTCTGAAAATGTTCTTTACATAAAGTTCTTTTTTCTTCGGAAGTTTCATGACTCTTACTGCAACCAGCAAAATCAAACTGTCGAAAACAAAATTTGCCGGAATCACCAGAAGCCAGGTAACTGGAAAAAACAGAAGCATCCACAACGGAAAAATCACGTTGTATAAACGAACCGAGTGTTTCATTCCACCTCTCCTGCATGTTCATGTCGAAAAAAGATTTTTCCGGTTTTTTCATCCATGGATTCCACAATTGCCAAGCTTTCTAAGCGAATTCCCATCTTCCGAATCCGATCTCCGCCTTGCTGAAAGCCCTTTTCAATAGCAATGCCCACTCCTTCTACTGTTGCACCAGCCGCTTTTACTAAGGAAAGTAACCCTTCTAATGCGCATCCATTGGCTAGGAAATCATCTAAAATCAGCACGTGATCCTGTGGCCCAATATATTTCTTAGAAACAATCACATCATACACACGACCATGCGTAAAAGAATGGATTGGAGTAGAATAAACTTCACCATCCAAATTGATGCTTTTAGCTTTTTTGGCAAACACCACCGGAACGCCAAAATGGCTGGCGGCAATACAAGCAATTCCTATTCCTGAAGCCTCAATGGTCAAAATTTTGTTGATTGGACAATCTGCAAAAAGTCTTTTCCACTCTTCTCCCATTGCATCAAATAGCTGCACATCCATTTGATGGTTCAAAAAACTATCCACCTTCAATACGCCACCAGGCTTTACGATGCCATCTTGTTGAATACGCTCTTCCAGCAGTTTCAATCTAGCGCCTCCTCTTTCTTATAATTTTTATTAAGTTTATCATAGAAAACAATAAGAACGCAATCTTTCTGCAATGTACATTACAAATAAAAAAGCACTCCGGAAAATCCGAAGTGCTTCTGTTATTTTAAACCAGCTCGATGATAGCCATCTCAGCTGCATCGCCACGGCGAACGCCGGTTTTGATGATGCGGGTATAACCGCCGTCACGGTCCGCATATTTGGGTCCGAGCTCATCAATCACCTTTTTCGCAACAGTCTCTTTCGTGATGAAAGAAAAGACCTGGCGTTTCGAATGCAGATCCTCGCGTTTGCCGAGGGTAATCATCTTTTCAGCCATTGCGCGCACCTCTTTAGCACGCGTAACAGTGGTCTCAATCTTGCCTGTTTCGCACAGGTAGGTAACCATAGCACGCAGCATAGCTCTGCGGTGGTCGCTGGTTCTGCCAAGTTTTCTAGTACCGGGCATCCCAATTCACTCCTTTGCAGTTATTCGTCGTCTTTCGTCAGTTTAAAGCCGAGCGAATCCAGCTTTGCGATGACTTCCTCAAGGCTCTTGCGGCCGAGGTTACGCACTTTCATCATCTCGTCTTCAGATTTGTTGATCAGATCTTCCACCGTGTTGATGCCGGCACGTTTCAGGCAGTTAAAAGAACGCACACTCAGATCCAGCTCTTCGATGGTCATCTCCAAAGCTTTCTCTTTGCCTTTATCGTCCTTTTCCACCATAATCTCAGCATCCATGGCCTCCTGCGACAGCGTCACAAACAGGTTCAGATGCTCAGTCATGATGCGCGCTGCCAGGCTTACTGCCTCTTTAGCGCTAATCGTACCGTCTGTCCATACTTCAATGGTCAGCTTATCATAGTCGGTGATCTGGCCTACACGAGTATTCTCTACCGTATAGTTAACCTTCAGCACCGGCGTATAAATGCTATCGACCGGCAGAGCGCCCAACGAAGCCTGTTCGGCGTTCGCCTTGTTGCGCTCGGAAGGCACATATCCGCGACCTTTGTCAAAGGTAAGCTCCATCACGAGCTTAGCACCTTCTGCCAAAGTGGCAATGTGCCAATCAGGATTCAACACTTCAATTTCAGCATCCTGCTGAATGCTGCCGGCAGTTACCTCTCCTTCGCCCGTGGCCTCAATGCGCACGGTCTTGGGGCTGTCGGTGTAAAGTTTCGCCGTAATGCCTTTGATGTTCAGCACAATCTCGGTGACGTCCTCTTTCACACCTTCGATGGTAGAAAACTCATGGACAACACCGTCAATTTTCATGCTGGTGACTGCAACGCCAGGCAGACTGGAAAGCAGCACACGGCGCAAACTGTTGCCTAAAGTTGTACCGAAACCACGCTCCAGCGGCTCTACCACAAACTTGCCATAACGACCATCTGCAGACAAGCTCGCTGTGTCGATTCTGGGTCTCTCGATCTCCATCATTGGTAAACCCTCCTTTGATCAGCAGGCCGCAAGCGGCCTGCTCTTTTGGTAGCATGCGGGGATGAGGATTCCTGGGATTATTTGGAGTACAACTCGACGATCAAATGCTCCTCGACCGGCAGGTCGATGTCCTCACGGACAGGCATCTGAGTGACAGTGCCCTTCAGAGAATTCTTCTCACGGGACAGCCACTGCGGCAGCAGCACTACGGGCGCATCCTCACCCGTCAGTTTGCTGAATTTCACAGAAGAACGGCTGGCGGAGGCAACTTCCACAACGTCACCGGGTTTTACCAGGTAAGAAGGAATGTTGACCTTTTTGCCGTTCACGGTAAAGTGAGCGTGGTTGACCAGCTGACGCGCCTCGCGGCGAGTAGCTGCAAAGCCCAGACGATACACTACGTTGTCCAGACGACGCTCCACCAGAATCAGCAGGTTTTCACCGGTTTTGCCGGGCATTCTGCTAGCCTTCTCGTAGTAAGCACGGAACTGACGCTCCATCACACCATATACGAATTTGACCTTCTGCTTCTCAGCCAGCTGAAGGGCATACTCGCTCTTCTTCTTTCTCATCTGGCTGCCCGGATTACGATTGGTAGTTTTCTTCGCATATCCCATAACAGCAGGAGAAATGCCCAGAGCGTGGCAGCGTTTGGCGATAGGCTGCATATTTTTAGCCATAACTTATTTTCTCCTTTCGATTATACACGACGGCGTTTCGGCGGGCGGCAGCCGTTGTGCGGGATGGGGGTCACGTCTTTAATCATGTTGACTTCCAGACCAGTTGCCTGCAAAGCGCGAATCGCAGCTTCACGTCCGGATCCAGGACCCTTTACATAAACCTCAACGGTTTTCATGCCATGCTCCATAGCAGCTTTCGCAGCGGTCTCCGCAGCGGTCTGAGCGGCAAACGGAGTGGATTTGCGGGAGCCACGGAAACCGAGGCCGCCAGCACTGGCCCACGACACTGCATTGCCCTGCACGTCGGTGATGGTGACAATGGTGTTATTGAATGTGCTCTGGATATGCGCGCAGCCACGTTCAATATTTTTGCGTTCACGGCGTTTGCCACGCACGGGAGCGCCCTTTTTAGCAGCGGCTTTTGTTGCCATTCTACTGTCCTCCTCTGGATTACTTCTTCTTGTTGGCTACTGTGCGTTTCGGACCTTTGCGGGTACGGGCATTCGTTTTGGAACGCTGGCCGCGCACGGGCAGGCCTTTGCGGTGACGCGTGCCGCGATAGCACTGAATCTCGATCAAACGTTTGATGTCCAGTGCAGTCTCACGACGCAGGTCGCCTTCAACGGTGAAGTTTTTATCGATGTAATCACGGATAAGAGCTTCTTCGTCTTTCGTCAAGTCCTTCACTCGGGTATCAGGATTGATCTTGGTAGCAGCCAGAATCTCGCTGGCGGCGCTGCGACCAATGCCATAGATATAAGTGAGGCCAATTTCGACTCGCTTCTCTTTGGGCAAGTCAACTCCGGCGATACGTGCCATTGTATAAGCACCTCCTGAATGATTTATCCCTTTCTGCATTTAACCGAAAAACCGGCGGGATAGTAACCGGCAAACGGAGTTCGGGCTTAGCCCTGGCGCTGTTTGTGTTTCGGATTCTGGCAAATAACCATCACGCGGCCTTTGCGCTTGATGACTTTGCACTTTTCGCAAATGGGTTTTACGGAAGGTTTCACCTTCATGTTTGTAACCTCCTTACTTGCTGCGCACGATTATTTCGAGCGCCATGTGATGCGGCCCTTGGTCAAATCATACGGGCTCATCTCAAGTGTGACCTTGTCTCCGGGCAGGATGCGAATGAAATTCATACGCAGCTTGCCGGAAATGTGAGCCAGCAGCCGGTGCCCGCCTTGAATCTCTACCAGGAACATGGCGTTCGGCATTGCCTCGACTACGGTACCTTCTACTTCGATAACATCTTCTTTTGACAAGCTTTTTACCCTCCCTGCGCGCTTGAAGCGTTGACAGCAAGCGCTCTACTGAGTTGTTTGTCGTTCATACGTGCCCTTCCCGACCTTTTGTCAGAATTACAGGGCCGTTTTGCGTAATGGCAATGGTGTGCTCAAAATGAGCTGACAACCCGCCATCCACTGTCTTTACGGTCCAACCGTCGGACAGTGTTTTTACAACGTGACTCTTTTCATTAACCATCGGTTCAATGGCAATCACCATACCAGGTACAAGGCGCGGGCCTCTCCCCGGGGTGCCAAAGTTGGGAACTTCGGGATCTTCGTGCATATCACGGCCTACGCCATGTCCCACATAAGTGCGGACCACGGAATACCCTTGGCTCTCCACATACTGCTGCACCGCAGCACCGATGTCACCTATTCTATTGCCCGGCTGTGCAGCCGCGATTCCCCGGGCAAGCGCCTCTTTTGTGACATCCATGATGCGTTGTGCTCGGTCAGAAACGCTACCGCAAGCAAACGTCGCGGCATTATCTCCATTCCATCCATGCACAGCAGCTCCGGTGTCGATCGAGACAATATCGCCTTCCTTCAGCACAATGTGCTTCGATGGAATACCGTGAATCACCGTATCATTTACGGAGATACAAGCAGATCCCGGAAAGCCGCCATACCCTTTGAAGTTTGGCTTTGCACCTTGTTGGACGATATAGTTGTAAATAATCTTATCGATCTGAGCGGTCGTAACGCCAGGTTTCACAGCATCGCCGGCAAGTTTTAAAACTTCCGCGGAAATCTGACACGCAAGGCGCATCTCAGAAATTTCCTTTGCCGTTTTAAGCTGTATCACACTCAGACCCCCAGTTTTTCGAACAGGAGCTTTGTGGTATCCGCCACTTCTTCCTGTCCTTCCACAACCACCAGTTTTCCGCGTTCCTTATAGAAATCAACCAGCGGCTCCGTCAATTCATGGTACACTTTCAAGCGTTCCAGAATTGTGGACGGCTCGTCATCCTTCCGAACGATCAAACTTCCACCGCAGCGGTCGCACTCATCCGGCTTCACGCTGGGTTTATAAATGGTGTGGTAACTTGCTCCGCATGCAGAGCAGACACGGCGACCGGACAGACGTTTGACAATCGTTTCATCCGAAACTTCAATGTCTACGACCTTATCGATCTCAACCCCCATGGCCTCCAGCGCCTCAGCTTGTGCCACCGTGCGAGGTACGCCATCAAGAATAAAACCGTTTTTGCAATCGTCCTCTGCCAGACGCTCTTTGATGATGCTGATGATCACGTCATCGGGGACAAGCGCGCCGGAGTCGATATAGGCTTTAGCCTTTACGCCCATCTCCGTTTCATTTTTCATCGCTTCGCGAAGAATATTGCCGGTGCTGATGGCAGGAATCGCCAGCTTTTCGCAAACGACCTCAGCCTGCGTGCCTTTACCGGCGCCAGGCGCGCCCAAAAGGATCAGTTTCATATTACCTTTTCCCCCTGACGTACTAAAATGATTATTCAAGGAAGCCCTTGTGATGGCGCATCAGCATGTAAGACTCCAAGCTTCTGGAAGTATCCAGAGCCACACCTACTACGATCAGCAGGCTAGTGCCGCCCAGAGCAATATTCATGCCGGTGACTGCTCCCAAAACGATAGGCATAACAGCCACAACACCCAGGAACAGTGCGCCAACCAGTGTAATCTTACCCAGAACCCGCGTAATGAAATCGCTGGTCGGCTTTCCAGGACGATAGCCCGGCACCGTACCATTGTTATTCCGCAGATTATTGGCAATCTCCACCGGATTGTACTGAATTGCAACATAGAAATAGTTGAATCCAATGATCAGCAGGAAGTAGATCACCGCATAAGCCCAACCGCTGTACTGGAAGGCTCCCAGAATAGCGGCCCAAACCGGGTGAACCGTGCTGTCATAAAGCGTCGGGAAGAAGGAGCCGATGGTTCCCGGAATGGAAATCAACGACGATGCAAAGATGATCGGCATAACACCACTCATATTTACCTTAATGGGAATGTGAGTGGACTGGCCGCCATACATTTTGCGCCCTACCACACGCTTTGCATACTGAACCGGAATCCGGCGTTCAGCAGCATTCAAAATTACGATGAATACAATCACCGCAAGAACCAAAACGACGATCAACGGCAGGAAGAAGTAATATTTCGTCTCGCCTTCTGCTGCCAAATCCAAATAATTCTTAGCAGAAGTGAAAATGCTGCTCCAGCGAGAGATAATGCCAGCGAAAATCAGCAGTGAAATACCGTTTCCAATACCCTTTACGTCAATCTGTTCGCCCAGCCACTGGATCAACAAAGAACCAGCGGTAAACGTCAGAACGATGACTACCGCGCTGAACCAGGCGGAAGCACCCTCTGTGTACAGCAGTGCGCCCTGCGAACGAAGCAGGAAATAGTAAGCAATCGCCAAGGCGAAAGCAATACCTGCGCCCACATAACGGGTGATACGCGTCAATTTTTTACGGCCTTCTTCGCCTTCCTTAGCCAGCTGCTCCAGAGCAGGAATTGCCACAGTCAGCAGCTGAATAATAATGGAAGCGTTGATGTAAGGCGTAACACTTAACGCAAATAATGTGCACCGTGCAAACGCACCACCTGTCAGCATATCAATATAGCCGAGCAGGTTACCCGTTTCCCCCACCCAAGCCTGAAGAGCTTCAGGCCGGATGAACGGAACCGGAATAGCGCAGCCAAGGCGGAAGACCACAATCACCATCAAGGTGTACAAAATCTTCTTGCGAAGATCCGCGATCTTCCAGGCGTTTCTGAAAGTATCGAACACGATCAGATCACCTCAGCCTTCCCGCCTGCTTTCTCAATTTTTTCCTTTGCGGAAGCAGTGTAAGCGTTGAGTTTCACGGTCAGGGGCTTGGAAAGCTCCCCATTGCCCAGCACTTTCACGCCGTCCAGAGATTTTTTGATAATGCCTTTCTCCAGCAGCGCATTGACGTCGACCACGCTGTCGGCCTCGAATTTCTCGAGATCGCTTACTTTAACAGTAGCATACACCGTTGCAAAAATATTGTTGAAACCACGTTTCGGCAAACGGCGCTGCAAAGGCATCTGGCCGCCTTCGAATCCGGCTTTCTTGACACCGGAGCGAGCTTTCTGACCTTTGTGGCCGTAACCAGCGGTCTTGCCGTTTCCGGAACCTGCGCCGCGGCCTTTACGCTTAGCGGCTTTGCTGGCGCCCTCGGCGGGCTTTAATTCATGAAGCATCATTGTGTGTGCACCTCCTTGCTTTTACGCTTTGGTGACCTCTACCATGTGAGAGATCTTGTTGATTTTACCATTGGTCGCTGTATTGTCAGGCTGCACAGTCACATCGCCGACCTTTTTCAGGCCCAGGCTCTGCGCAGTTGCAATCTGATTTTTGGAGCGGCCGATCAGGCTCTTGGTGAGCTTGATGGTGAGGCTAGCCGCAGCTTTGGCTTTGGCAGGTGCCTTTTTTGCGGGAGCTTTTTTCGCAGCGGGCTTAGCGGCAGTTTTCTTAGCCGGAGCCTTTTTGGCAGGAGCCTTTTTCTCCTCAGCAGCTTCCGCAGCCACTGTCACTTTCTCTTCAGCCATGATTCACTGCCTCCTTAACCCAAAATTTCCTGCACGGTCTTGCCGCGCTTTGCAGCCACCTGCTCGGCACTCTGCAAGCTGCAAAGGCCATTCATCGTAGCAGTTACGACGTTGCAGGGGTTGTTGGTGCGCTGGCATTTGGTACGGATGTCCTTGATGCCAGCAACTTCCAGAACGGCACGAACAGCGCCGCCGGCGATTACGCCGGTACCTTCGGGAGCCGGACGCAGCAGCACGCGGCCCGCGCCGAACACACCGACGGTCTCGTGAGGAATGGTGGTGCCTTTCAGAGCAATACGGTGCAGGTTCTTCTTCGCATCTTCGCAACCTTTGCGAATCGCCTCGGGAACCTCGCCCGCTTTACCCAAACCGAAACCCACGATGCCGTTGCCGTCGCCGACAACGACCAGAGCGGAGAATTTAAAGATTCGGCCGCCCTTAACGGTCTTGGATACACGGTTGATGGCAACAACCTTCTCTTGTAAATCCAAAGTGGATGCGTCAATCATTTCCATTTGTATCCTCCTTACAGCTCCAGGCCGCCCTCGCGGGCACCCTCAGCCAAAGCCTTTACACGGCCGTGATACACAAAGCCGCCGCGGTCATAAACCGCTTTCGTGATGCCTTTCTCGGCAGCTTTCTTGGCAATCGCCTTGCCAACCTTGGTGGCCGCCTCGATGTTGCCGCCAAAACCTTCAAAATCTTTATCCATGCTGGATGCACTGGCGAGCGTCACGCCGGCCACGTCATCGATGAGCTGGGCATAAATATGTTTGGAGGAGCGGAACACGTCCAGACGCGGGCACTGTGCAGTGCCGGAGATTTTGCCGCGGACACGGCGGTGACGACGCAAACGAGCGACGTTCTTATCCGGTTTATTAACCATTGTCTTTCACTCCTTACCTTATTTTGCGCCCTTGCCGGCTTTGCCTTCTTTATGAGCCACATATTCGCCCACATAGCGGATACCTTTGCCCTTATAGGGTTCAGGCGGACGTTTCTCACGTACTTCCGCGGCAAACTGACCGACGCGCTGTTTGTCGATGCCGTTGATCACGATTTTCAGAGGATCGGGTACCTCGATGGTGATGCCTTCGGGTTCCGGCATCACAACCTGATGGGAAAAGCCCAGGTTCATGACCAGATCTTTGCCCTGTTTGGCTGCACGATAGCCAACGCCCTGAATCTCCAGCTCTTTCTTAAAGCCGTTGGTCACACCTTCCACCATGTTCTGGATGTTGGTGCGGGTCAGGCCGTGCAGGCTGCGTGCTTCTTTCTCGTCATTCGGACGGGTCACCACTACTTCACCATTCTCCACTTTCGCAGTGATCATGGGATGGATGTTGGAATTGAGGGTGCCTTTGGGGCCCTTCACGGTGACGTTCTGGCCATTGACAGTGACCTCAACGCCAGCCGGGATGACGATGGGTTTTCTTCCAATTCTCGACATTGTCTATGCCCCTTTCTTACCACACGAAGGCGAGGACTTCGCCGCCAACATTTGCTTTGCGGGCAGCCTTATCGGTCATAACGCCTTTCGAGGTGGAGATGATCGCAGTGCCCAGGCCTTTCATAACTTTCGGCATATCTTCACAGTTGGTGTAGATGCGCAGGCCGGGCTTGGAAACGCGGCGGATACCCGTGATAACGGGAGCGCCGGTCTCAGTGTATTTCAAAGTAATGCGGATTACGCCCTGTTTGTCATCATCGATGACCTGGACGCCCTTCACATAACCTTCCTCCAACAGAATGTTGGCGATCGCCTTTTTCAGGTTGGAAGCGGGAATGTCCACAGAAGGGTGTTTGGCAGTGCTGGCGTTGCGGATGCGTGTCAGCAGGTCCGCGATAGGATCGGTGATTTGCATGTGCCACTAACCTCCTTGATTCATTACATCAGTGCTTAAAGTGTAAATTCTGCGTCGGGATGCCTGCTGATTACCAGCTAGCTTTTTTCACGCCAGGGATCTCGCCCTTGTAAGCGAGCTCACGGAAGCAGATACGGCAAACACCGTATTTGCGCAGGTAGGCGTGGGGTCTGCCGCAGATTTTGCAACGGTTGTAAGCACGGGTGCTGAACTTCGGCGCCATCTGCTGTTTAATTTTCATGCTTGTCTTAGCCAAATCTCATGCCCTCCCTTAGTTAGCGAACGGAGCGCCCATGAGCTTGAGCAGCTCTTTGGCCTCTTCGTCAGTCTTGGCGGTGGTTACGAAGCAGATGTCCATACCACGGATCGCATCGATTTTATCATAATCGATCTCAGGGAAGATCAGCTGCTCTTTTACGCCGCAGGAATAGTTGCCACGACCATCAAAGGAGTTGCCATTGATGCCGCGGAAGTCGCGAACACGGGGCAGAGCCACGCTGAAGAAACGGTCCACAAACTCATACATACGCTCGCCGCGCAGGGTAACTTTTGCACCGATGGGCATACCTTCACGCAATTTGAAGTTTGCAACGCTCTTCTTGGCTTTGCAGACAACCGGTTTCTGACCGGTGATTTTGCTCAGATCGGACAGGATCGCATCCATAATCTTGGGATTGTCGCGAGCTTCGCCGCAACCAACGTTGATAACGACCTTGTCCAGCTTCGGGATTTGCATCACGCTTTTGTAGCTGAATTTCTTCATCAGAGCGGGAGCAATTTCCTTGGCGTAGGTTTCCTGTAATCTTGCCATGTGTTTCTACTCCCTTTCCTTAAAACTCGGCGCCGCATTTTTTGCAGACGCGCACTTTTTTACCATCTTTTTCCGTGTGGCCCACGCGTGTGGCCTTGCCGCACTTGGGGCACACCGGCATCACCTTGTCGGCATACAGAGCACCCTCGGCCTTGACAATGCCACCCTGCTCGCCCTGGCGGCGGGGTTTAACGTGTTTGGTCACCATATTGCGGCCTTCCACGATGACTTTGCCTTCCTTGGGGCTGACCTGCAAAACCTTACCAGAGTTACCACGGTCTTTGCCGCTGATAATCATAACGGTGTCGCCGGTTTTAACATGAACTTTTGCCATTCTTGTAAAACCTCCTTACAGCGATTCCGGAGCAAGGCTGACGATTTTCAGATAGCCGCAATCGCGCAGTTCGCGGGCGACCGGCCCAAAAATACGGGTGCCTCTCGGGTTTTTGTCTTCGCGGATGATCACCGCGGCGTTTTCATCGAAACGGATGTAGGAACCATCCTCACGGCGCAGGCCCTGTTTGCTGCGAACGACCACAGCCTTGACCACATCGCCTTTTTTCACTGTGCCATTGGGCGCTGCTTTCTTGACCGAAGCCACGATCACATCGCCAATGCCGGCATATCTCTTGCGGGAGCCGCCCAGCACACGAATGCACATAATTTCCTTCGCACCGGTGTTGTCGGCAACTTTGAGATAGCTTTGCATCTGTACCATAAGACAGAATCTCCTTTCAAAGCTGTGTTATTTCGCCTTCTCGACGATCTTGACCAGTCTCCAGCGCTTGTCTTTGCTCAGGGGACGAGTCTCCATGATCATCACGCGGTCGCCCACGCCGCACTCATTGTTTTCGTCGTGAGCTTTAAATTTCACGGTGCGCTTCATGATCTTTTTGTAGAGAGGGTGCTGCACGCTGTCTTTCACGGCGACAACAACGGTTTTATCCATTTTGTCGGACACAACCACACCCACGCGGGTCTTTCTCAAATTGCGTTCCATGTCTTTCCTCCCTCTCCTTATTGTGCGTCTTTCAGCTCATTGGCGCGCATCACAGTTTTGATGCGGGCAATGTCTTTTTTGACGGTCTCGATCCGGCCGGGATTGTCCAGCTGGTTGATGGCGTGCTGGAAGCGAAGGTTGAACAGCTCTTCTTTCAGCTCGCCCAGCTTTTTGGTCAGTTCGGCAGCGCTCATCTCGCGCAGTTCAGCTGCTTTCATGCTTATTCGACCTCCTCACGTTTGACAAACTTGCACTTGACAGGCAGTTTGTGAGCCGCAAGGCGCAGAGCCTCACGAGCAACTTCTTCGCTGACGTCAGCCAGCTCAAACAGGACGCGGCCGGGTTTCACAACGGCCACCCAGTACTCAGGGCTACCTTTACCGGAACCCATGCGGGTCTCGGCCGGCTTCTCAGTTACGGGTTTGTCCGGGAAAATTTTGATCCAAACCTTACCACCACGTTTGATGTAACGCGTCATGGCGATACGGGCGGCTTCGATCTGGTTGGAAGTGATCCAAGAGGGCTCGAGGGCAACAATGCCATACTCGCCCTGAGAAACTGTATTACCGCGCATCGCTTTGCCTTTCATGCGGCCGCGCTGAACACGACGGTATTTTACGCGTTTCGGCAGTAACATTATTTGTTGCCTCCTTCTTTGCGGAATGTCTCCTTACGGGGAGCGGGTTTCGCGCCTTTCAGCACTTCGCCTTTGTAGATCCAGACCTTAACGCCGATCTTACCATAGGTGGTGTTCGCCTCGGCAAAGCCGTAGTCGATGTCAGCGCGCAGAGTCTGCAGAGGAATGGTGCCCTCGTGATAGTGCTCGCTGCGGGCAATGTCCGCACCAGCCAGACGGCCGCCAACCTGAATCTTGATGCCCTTGGCGGGAACCGCGCCACTGCCGCGGCGGGGGCTCATGGCATTGCGCATGCACATTTTAACCGCACGACGGAAGGAAACACGACGCTCCAGCTGAGCAGCAACGTCCTCAGCAGCCAGCTGAGCGTTGGTGGAGATGTTGTTGACCTCAACGATGTTTACATAGACATCCTTGTTGATCATTTTGGTGAGCTGAGCCTGCAGCTTCTCTTTCTCAGCGCCGCCCTTACCAATCACCATACCGGGTTTGGCGCAGTGAATGGTGACGCGAACGCGAGGTTTGCCGCTCTGGCTGTCGAAGGTGCGCTCAATCTCAATTTTAGGAACGCCCGCATTGTACAGCTGTTTCTTCAGCACTTTGCGGATTTTGTAGTCCTCAACGAGGGTATCGCCGAAGTCACGTTTGGAGGTGTACCAGCGGCTGTCCCAATCTTTGATGACGCCCACGCGAATGCCGTGGGGATTGACTTTCTGACCCATACTGCTTAACCTCCTTACTCTTTCTCTTTGAGAACGACCGTGATGTGGCTGGTTCTCTTGAGGATTCTGTACGCACGGCCCTGCGCACGAGGCATAACGCGTTTCAGCGTCGGGCCGGGAGTGACAAAGCACTCAGCAACATACAGGTTGTTTTTATCCATGTTGTGGTTGTTTTCCGCATTGGCGGCAGCAGATTTCACCAGTTTGTAAAGGAGCTCAGAGGCGGCCTTCGGGGTGTACTGCAGAATCGCCAGCGCCTTGTCAACTTCCTGTCCGCGGATGAGATCCAGCACGACGGAAACTTTGCGGGGCGCGATGCGGGCGTATCTAAGATGTGCCCTTGCTTCCATTTGTAATCCTCTCCTATCCTTTATTTACCGGTCGTCTTGCCGCCGGCATGACCTTTGAACGTGCGGGTCGGCGCGAACTCGCCCAGCTTGTGACCAACCATATCCTCGGTCACATAAACGGGAACGTGCTTGCGGCCGTCATGCACCGCGAAGGTGTGGCCGACGAAATCCGGGAAAATGGTAGAGGAGCGGCTCCAGGTTTTGAGCACTCTCTTTTCACCAGCTTCGTTCATCGCTTTCACGCGTTTGAGCAGCACCGGCTGTACGAAAGGTCCTTTTTTAACACTTCTGCCCATGTCAGCTCTCCTCCTTATTTCGAGTTGGCGCGTTTCACGATGAACTTATCGCTGCGCGCATGATGTTTGCGGGTCTTGTAGCCCAGAGCGGGTTTACCCCACGGGGTAACAGGGCCAGGACGGCCAACCGGGCTCTTGCCCTCACCACCGCCGTGCGGATGGTCGCAGGGGTTCATGACAGAACCGCGGACTGTAGGACGCCAGCCCATGTGACGTTTGCGGCCAGCTTTACCGATATTCACATTTTCGTGGTCAATGTTGCCAACCTGGCCAACCGTCGCAACGCAGTTCATGGGAACGTTGCGCATCTCACCAGACGGCAGACGAACCAGAGCGTATTTGCCCTCTTTCGCCATCAGCTGTGCCATGTTGCCGGCGGAGCGGACCAGCTGAGCACCCTTGCCGGGATACAGCTCAATGTTGTGAATGATCGTACCAACAGGAATGTTGGCAAACGGCAGGCAGTTGCCGGGTTTGATGTCGGCGTTGGCGCCGCTCATCACCACGTCGCCCACGCTCAGGCCTTCCGGAGCGATGATGTAGCGTTTCTCGCCATCTTCATACTCCAACAGCGCAATGTGCGCAGAGCGGTTCGGATCGTATTCCAGAGTTTTAACAGTAGCGGGAACATCCACTTTGTCACGTTTGAAATCGATCACACGATATTTGGTGCGGTTGCCGCCACCATGATGGCGAACCGTGATGCGACCGGTATTGTTGCGGCCAGCAGATTTTTTCATCGGCTCCAGCAGGCTGCGCTCCGGCGCGACTTTCGACAGGCAGCTGTAATCGGTCGTGGTCATACCACGGCGACCCGGCGTAGTCGGTTTGTACTTTTTAATAGCCATGTCTTTTCCTCTTTCTCTTATGATCTGTTATCGGAGTCATATCTCCATAGCTGAGCCCTTCTCGGGCTCCCGTGCTTAGACCATGGACTCGAAGAACTCGATGCCCTTGGAATCTTTGGTCAGGGTGACAATCGCTTTCTTGGAAGCGGCAGTGTAACCTGCGTGCATGCCCTGGCGGCGATAACGGCCGCGCACGGAAATGGTGTTGACTTTGGCAACCTTCACGCCGAACAGTTCTTCGGCAGCGCGGGCAATGTCAACTTTGGTGGCGTTGGTCGCAACTTTGAAGGAATACTTCTTGTTAGCGATGCCAGCCATGGAAGCCTCGGTAATGACCGGGGCGAGGATGATGTCCTGAGCAGGAGTTTTCATTACGCAAATACCTCCTCGAGTTTCTTGGCAGCATCCACGCTGATGACGAACTTGCCGCCGTTCAGCACTTCATAGGTGTTGATGTTGTCAGCAGTGGTGGTCTTTACGCCCGGGATGTTGGCAGCGCTCTTCACGAGCTTGGCATCCACAGCCGGGGTAACGATCAGCGCTTTTTTCGTAACGCCGACAGCCGTCAGCATATTGGCAACCGTCTTGGTCTTGTACTCAGCAGCCTCGATCTTGTCAACCACAACGATCTCGCCAGACTGAGCCTTGCTGCTCAGAGCAGACAGAAGAGCCAGACGTTTGACCTTCTTGTTCAGGCGGAAGGAATAGTCGCGGGGCTTGGGGCCGAGCGCGATGCCGCCATGCGTCCACTGGGGGCTGCGGGTAGAGCCCTGACGAGCGCGGCCGGTGCCTTTCTGGCGCCAAGGTTTGCGGCCACCGCCGGAAACCTCACTGCGGGTCTTGGTGCTCTGGGTGCCCTGGCGCTGATTGGCCAGGAAGTTAACGATAGCCATGTGCATCACTTTCTCGTTGGGAGTGATGCCGAAGACGGCGTCGGAAAGCTCGATCGTGGAAACTTTCTTGCCGTTCATATCCAAAACGTCAAACTGTGCCATGATGCTTTCCTCCTCTTACGCTTTCACGCTATCGGTGATGCAAACCACGCTGCCCTTCGGGCCAGGAATCGCGCCTTTGATAGCGATGAGATTGTTTTCTGCGTCAACCTTGACGACTTTCAGGTTCTGCACGGTAACGCGCTCGGCGCCCAGATGGCCAGGCAGTTTTTTGCCCTTGAACACGCGGGACGGAGAAGAGCAAGCGCCCATGGAACCAGCATGACGGGAAACAGGGCCAGTGCCGTGGCTCTCGCGCAGACGGTGTCCGTTCCAGCGTTTGATGGTGCCGGCATAGCCTTTACCCTTGCTGGTACCTACAACGTCAATGTGATCGCCCGCAGCAAACACATCCGCTTTCAGGATGTCGCCGATGTTCATGCCGCTGATGTCCGCCAGGCGGAACTCACGCAGAGTTTTCTTGGGAGCAACGTTTGCTTTGTCAAAATGACCCTTGGCAGGTTTTGTCACCTTTTTAGCAGAAATATCGCCAAATCCGAGCTGAACCGCCACATAGCCGTCGCTTTCCACTGTCTTCTTCTGCACAACCGTGCAGGGGCCGGCCTCAACCACAGTTACGGGAACCACTTTGCCGTTCTCGTCAAAAATCTGGGTCATGCCGATCTTCTTGCCGATGATACCTTTTTGCATTTCTTTTGCCTCCTAACAGGTTATTGGTTGATGCCTTTGGCACCAACATGACCTCTCCGAACGGAACTGACTTTGAGAGCCCCGCTGCATTATCTTCTTTGTATATTGAAGAATTACAGCTTGATCTCGATGTCAACGCCGGCGGGGAGCTGCAGGCTCGTAAGAGCCTCAACCGTCTTGTTGGACGGTTTCAGGATGTCGATCAGACGCTTGTGAGTGCGCATCTCGAACTGCTCGCGGCTGTCTTTGTATTTGTGCACAGCGCGCAGGATGGTAACGATCTCTTTCTCAGTGGGAAGAGGGATCGGGCCAGAAACGCGGGCGCCGGTACGGCGGGCGGTTTCGACGATCTTCTCTGCCGCATTGTCGATGATCGTGGCATCGTAGCTCTTCAAACGAATCCTGATTTTCTCCTTGACTGCCATTTCTTTCGCCTCCTGTAAATTTGTTTAGGGGGGCTTTGTAAACACTGAACACTGAGCCGTGTGTTTCACGCCTTTGCATCAGAAAAGCCGGTGAACCGCTGTGCAGTTCCCCCGGACACACTTACCGCAAAGTACATGGACATTGGTTTGTGCGGAGTAACTCACACAAACTTGACCCTTCGCATCAGTATTTGTTCGCCCGGTTCTAATGATCGGACATACTCGGCGGAAAAACCCGTGGCTGAGCACGGCAACCTCCCGCGTCATCGCATATCTTTGCCCTGCGAAGATGCAGGGCACTCGCAGTCGCCTAATTATAATAGCAAAAACCCCTGCAGAATGCAAGGGCTTTTTCGAAAATTGCTGAAATTTTTTTGATTTTTTTGTTCGCCTGCACAAATTGCTTTTTAAAGCCATTTTCAGTGCCTTTTTTCTTTCCCATAAATTCACTTGATACATTCCGGAAGTGCCTTCTCGTCTACGGTAATATATGTCGTTTCATGCGTATCATACAGTACCATACCAGGCTTGGCGCCATTAGCCTTCCATACATTGCGCACCTGCGTATAATCCACTGCCACTTTTGCCCCAGCGGATTGACTGGAATGGATTACCGCCAGCATCGCAGCTTGCGTCTTGGTCGAATCCGGCACGTCCTTTCCTTCGCTGAGAACCACTACATGGCTCCCAGGCGCATTTTTTACATGAAACCACCAGTCGCGTCCGCGAGCTGTTTTTAATGTTAATCGATCATTTTGTGTATTGTTCCGGCCCACGAGAATTTCAAAGCCATCCTGTGAGCGGTAACGCAAAAAGTCCGCGGGTTTCTGTTTTTTATCCCGAACCTTATAATATTTGAGATAACCCTGGCTCTTTAACTCGGCACGAATCTCTCCCAATGCCGCTTCCCCTTGCGCAGCATCCACTTCATAGCGAACCGTTTCCAAATACGAAATTTCCGCCTCACTCTGCGCAATCAAATCTTTCAGCATACGAGCCGCCGTCTGCTTCTTTTTGTAGTCCTTAAAATATTTTTGTGCATTGGCACTCGGCGACAATCTGACATCCAATGGAATCGTGACATCTGTGCCGTCATAATAATTGGTCACCGTCACTTGACGGGCACCTTTGGGAATCGCCCACAAATTCGCACTTAAAAGTTCGCCATAAATCCGCAACTGATCCGACGCTTCACTCTCCGACTGCTCCTCTCTTCGGGCAGCCGCCTTACGTACAGCGCGTTCATAAAGATTGTGAACCGTTTTGGCCAGTTCTCTGCTTTTCTGGCGCAGCCGTTCCGCCTTATCCTTTTCCGCATAATAACCTTCCAGCATCGCCGAATAACTTTCGTACGTACGGTGCTCCGCCTGGAGGCCATACTGTGTAAGCGGAAGAAAGCTGAACTCTACTGGCCGGCCATCCACTACCACAGCGCAGGGATTCCCTCCTTGCTGAAAAATCCCCTGGATTTCCGCAATTGCCTTTGCCAAAGCCTCCTTTTCTTCGTCGGACAATTCGCACCCGATCTTCTCTTGCGGGCCAAACGCTCGATAGGCAGCCTCCCGACAAACCACAGGGCCAACGCCACCGGTGGCCTTGACCAAGGCTTGTGCCACCGGCAGATCTCTCTGCACTACCGCTGCCACAATCCCCACTGCACTGGTGGTTAAAAAGGAAGGTTTCTCCGGTTTCGGTGGCAGACGATAAAGAAGTCCCGGCAACAGCTGACGTACCTCGCTGTCCTCAAAATCCACCCGTTTGAGTGCATCAATAATCTTTCCCTCGTGTACCGGATTCGCCTTGTTTTCCTTCTGAATAAGCACCAGATTGGAGTAACGTCCCATCAATTCGGCAGCGATTGTATTAATTACGGTATCGCCCATTTCGTTGGTGCACTGAAAATCAAAAAACAATATGCGCTCATCGGGAATCCCCCGTACACAGAGTAACCGTCCGCCTGTAAAATGCTTTCGTAACAGCATACAAAAGGATGGCGGTACCGCTGGATTTTCAAAGGATTCCTCTGTCACGCATGCGCGGGCAGAACCAGAACGCGCAGACAAAAACAAGCGAAAATTCTCCGTGCGGGTTCGCATGTTCAGCACCACTTCGTCACGTGTGGGTTCGAAAATCTTATCAATACGCGCATCTTTTAAACACGCATCCAACTCGTTCCCCGTTAAAGCCAGGGTAGCGGCATCCAACGCCATATTCCCTCTCCTTTTTACAGTTCATACTGAAGGGAATCTCTTGAGATTCCTGCTTCCGGACAATCCCACTGACATACGAAAAGTTCCGGAAAAAGCCGCCGTATCCGATCTGCCATTACCGGCACAATCCACTTTTCGGTACCATAATGCGTAGCAGCGATCACTGACATACCAGCCTGCTGCGCATCTAACGCTTCATGATGTCGAAGTTCTCCCGTAACCAGGCACTCCGCTCCTGCCGCCTTCGCCTGCGGCCAGAAATCCCCGCCAGCTCCGGAAACGACCGCCACCGTACGCACAGAAGCGCCACCGTCGACCCAGCATACCGGTGCACCAAGACGCTTTCTCACCTTTTGCGCAAAGTCGGAAAGATCCATTGTCCGGTCTATCTCTCCCAAGTATACGAAATCCCCTGAAGGACGAATATTCTGAAGACCTATTTTTTCCGCCAAGGTCTCGCAGACGCCACCTCGCGCTTTATCCAAATTGGTATGTGCGCAAAGCGCCGTGATACCATGGCGGATTAGCTGCGCAGGAACGCTCTCGTGCGCCAGCATTTTCATCGGGCGAAAAATGACCGGATGGTGCGACAAGAGAAGATTGCATTTGTTTTGAGCTGCCCAAGCTACGGCTTCCGGCGTAATATCCAGCGTACAGCAAACGCCGGTGATATTCTCCTCGGCCCCTTGTACCAGTACGCCTACATTATCCCAATCTTCAGCGGTATCCCACGGAGCCCATTCGCCCATCGCCCTGTAAAGATCTTCCAACTTTACGCTTTGCATTTTTCCGCCTCCTGTTCCACACGGCTTGCCAACACCAGAATATCTGCTTGTTGTTCTGGCTCTTTAACCCCGCGAGCATATTTACGTGCCAAAAGCGCAACATGCTCTAAATAAGCGCGAGAGGCAGCCGTTGGCTTCACCGTTTTTCCCACCGCGCAGGAAAAGGCATCCGCATGTTTTTCCTGGGCCATATATTCCCAGCACATGGCGGTATAAACCCGCCCGGCCGCAAGAACCGGAGTTTCATCTACCAACGAAAAGCCATGGCGCCAAAGCCATCCGCGCAAATGAGCGTGTTTCGTGGGGGGCACGAAAATAAAACGCGTGCCGATTTCCAACGGAAACGGACACGCCTCCATAATATTGCAAGCAGTAATTCCGGAAACACCGGCAATCACAATTGTCTCTACCTCACCAGCGGAAAGCACTGATAAGCCATCACCCAATCGACACTGCACGCGCTCCTCACACGCATAATATCTCATTGTTTCCCTCGCACGCGCGAGAGGAGTCGGGCGAATATCCGCAGCCACAACCCGGCAATGCTTTTCCAACGCCAGATAAGCTGACAGCTTTCCATGATCACAACCAATGTCCGCTACAGAACTATGCGGCCGCACAAAGGCGGCCGCAGCAGACAAGCGCGCATCCAGCACCGGAATCCGATCAGCCAACAGCAGCCTCCAGTTTGGAAACCAGTTCATCGGCGTCAATGCCATGCACATAGCAGGCTTCTTCCAATGTTTCAAACTGGTGAGAAGGGCACCCGATGCAGTGCATTCCCGCGCCCAGCAACACGTTCACAACCGCCTCGTAAACCCCGTTATCCTGCGCCGCGCGCAACAATTCGCCCATGGTCAAGCTCTTAGAAATATTCATTGAGACTCCAGCTCCTTTGTTTTCATTATCGTTGTTATCATACCCCAAAGGTACAATTTTGGCAAGTCTTCTTTGAAATCACACCACGAATCCGCCGTTAACCCCCAACACCTGTCCTGTGACAAAAGATGCGTCCGGGGACACCAAAAAACGGACTGCCCGGGCCACATCCTCGGGCGTACCCAAACGGCACAAAGGGGTTTCCTGGGCCAGCACCTGTTTATCCTCAAGCGAAAACCCTCGCATCATATCGGTTTCCACCACGCCGGGCGCAACACAATTAACTGTAATTCCACTTGGCCCTTCCTCTTGCGCAAGAGCCTTTGTCATGCCAATCAGCGCAGCTTTGGCCGCAGAATAGTGGACCTCGCAAGAAGCGCCTACCTGCCCCCACATGGAAGAAATATTGACAATGCGCCCCCATTTACGACGGATCATTTCCGGCAATGCCTCCCGGCAGCACAAAAATGCACTGCGAACATTGACTGCAAACATCGTATCCCACTCTTCAACGCTCAGGTCGGAAAAAAGTTTCTGCTGGGCAATTCCGGCGTTATTGATCAAAATGCTTACCGGCCCCAACGTTTCTCGCACCTGCTGAAAAAGCGCCTTTACGCTCTCCTCTTGTGAAACATCCGCGCCAAAAGCCATTGCAGTTCCGCCGTTCTCTCGAATAACCGTGCAAACCTCTTCTGCTTTTGCCATCTGCTCTCTGCAGCACACCGCTACACGATAACCATCCGTCGCCAGAGCAGAAGCAATCGCTGCACCAATTCCCCGAGACGCCCCAGTGACTACTGCGTTTTTTTCCATTTAGGTTTATCTCCTCTCTTGCGCCGCGCACGAAGCTGTTCAAAAAATTCCGTGAGAAGCGCCGCACACTCCGATTCCAACAGCCCGCTTTCCAAAACCGGCTTATGATTAAACGGCAACTCCAGCAGATTGATTACACTGCCGCAACAGCCTGCCTTTTCGTCTTTTGCTCCATACACTACTCGTTTCAGACGACTGTTAATAATAGCGCCTGTGCACATCGGGCAGGGTTCCAACGTAACAAATAATTCGCACTGCCAAAGCCGCCAGCCGCCCAATTTACGACAAGCCTCGTCGATTGCTAAAAGCTCCGCATGATGGGTAGCATTTTTTCCTGTTTCACGTGTGTTATGTGCCGCCGCCACAATCTCCCCATCTTTGGAAATCACAGCACCCACCGGCACCTCGCCCAGGCTCGCCGCTATACGGGCCTGTTCCAAGGCTGCCCGCATCAGAGAAACATCATCCATTTGCCCCTCTCCTCTCATCCAAACAACAGAACCAACGCCCGAATTGCCAAGCCCGCAAATGTAACCAAAAACAGTGGTGAAGTCGTCAGTCGTTCCAGACGGCTCTGCCGGTTTTTGGGATCATACACTCGTGGAATAGGCTTAAACAAACGCATCAGACCACGTCGATGAATCACCACCGCGCAGCCTACAGCTGCTACCACAAAAATCATCGTTAAGTACCCAGTCAGTGCAAAAGCCGAAACGCCGTCCAGTTTCTGAGTGGCATATAAAAAGCAAAAGGACATTGTATTGTTGGCCAAATGCACAACCATACCCGCAGCCAAGGACCCTGTGCAATAGGCTGCGAGCCCCATCAGAATCGATGCTACAAAAATAGACGGCATTTGCGCAATGTCCTGATGTAAAAGCGCAAAAAGTACGGAAGAAACAACAATAGAGAACCAAGCGCCCCAATGAGCGAGCAGTTTCTGCACCGCACCACGTACAAACAGCTCTTCGAAAATAGCCGGCACCACACAAATTCCAATGTAATAAAGCAACGTTGCAAAACCGCTTTCCGGCAGCTGCACTCCAGCTGGGACCTGATAGCCAGTGTATGTTTCCAGAAAGCGTTGCAGCAAGCTGGTTCCCAAACTGCACACAAGATTCACGCCCAAAAACACCGGAACAAACAACCACAATTCTGCTCTGTGAGGAAGATAGAGAGAAATTTTCAAGCGCATCGGGCTATTGCGAACAGCCCACCATATTACTCCAAAAGCCAATATTAAACCGGCCGCGGGCAAAATCAGGTTGCAAATTCCCAAAAGCCATTCCGGCACTGCAATGGGATTTTCCAAAGTCGCGCTGGCATGAAAAAGTCCGAATAATCTTTCGGCCACCCAGCGGAGAAGCGCGGTGCTCCCCAAATAGAGCAACGCCCCCACTGCAATCAAATTGGCCGCATATTTCAGCCGATCGCCCTGCCTTCTTGCCATCGCATTCCCTTCTTCTTTGGTTCAAATTTCTTTCAGTATATCAAAAACGTGGCAGAAAAAACAGCTTTTTGACCATTTTCGATCGGAAAACGTTGCTGACAATTCCTTATTGTTGAGGCTGACAGATATATTCCACCTGCGCTCGTTTGCTATTGGACTCCGTCAGATCCATCTGCGATTTCGGCATCGTATAAAACACTTCTACGTATTGCTGAGCCTGCAAATGGTCCTCCACTCGAATGGTTGCCCCCGAAAGAGAAAACACATATTCGCTTCCGTCATCTGCACGCAAAAATAGATTTTCTCCGGAAGCATCCAGAACCATTCCCCGAATGGCCTCGCATTTTTCCAGATCAATGTTTCCCGAAAGCATTGTTTCCGGTTCACGAACGATCTCTCCGCAGCTTACTAAACTCAAAAAAATTACTGTGATCAAGCACAACTGTGCCATTTGTCGTTTCATGATTGTCCTCCGCATCCGGCATGTTCTGTTTTACTATATGCATCTGTGTATCGCATTATCCGGACAACCCATACAACAAAAAAGCGGCAAACCCACGCAGGGTTTGCCGCCCAGTAAAAAACTTATTCAGCTTCAGACTCTTCTGTCTCTTCCGCTGCATCGTCAGCCAGCAATGCTTTCATGGAAAGGCTGATACGCTTCTTATCATAATCCACGTCAATCAGTTTCACACGAACTTCCTGTCCAACGCTGAGCACGTCGGAAACTTTCTCAACACGCTCACGAGAGATCTCGCTGATGTGCACCAAACCATCCACACCGGGCAGAATGCGAACAAAAGCGCCGAACTTTGTGATGGAAACCACCGGAGCGGTGAACTCGCTTCCAATGGGATATTCAGCCTTGAATTTCTCCCAAGGATTGTCTTCCGCCTTCTTGTAGCCCAGAGAAACTTTCTTATTCTCTGTATCCAGATCCTTCACATATACTTCAATGGTGTCGCCCACATTCACAACCTCAGAAGGATGCTTGATGCGGTTCCAGGACAGCTCACTGATATGTACCAAGCCGTCCACACCACCGATGTCCACAAATGCGCCATAATTGGTCAGGCTCTTGACAACACCAGTATATTTTTTGTCTATCTCCACATCCTGCCAGAAAGCCTCGCGCTTTTTGTCGGCTTCCTCAGCAAGCACTTCGCGGATAGAACCAACAATGTGACGGCCTTCACACTGTTTGATTTTCAGCTTTACGTTCTGTTTGACCAAAGCCGTGTAGTCCTCGCTGTGACGCAGCGTAGCCTGGGACCGGGGAATAAAGACGCGAACATTTTTAACCAGCGCAACCAATCCGCCGGAATTCGCCTCTGTCACGTAGCCGTCCATGATCTCGCCGCTTTCAACAGCAGCAGCCACTTCTTCTTTGCCTTTGTTTTCGTCGAAACGTTTTTTGGACAGGTAGACGATGCCTTCCTGGTCGTTCACTTTCGTCACAATGAGGTCGAGCTCGTCACCTTTCTTGACCAAATCTTCCGCCTTGGCAGAAGGGTCATTAGTGAGTTCCTCAAGCTTGACGAAACCAGTCTGCTTCGTGCCGATGTCAACCTGGATCTCGCTGGGAGCCACAGCGGTGACAATGCCCTTGACGACCTTTCCGTTGTAAATCGGCTTCAAGGAAGCGTCGATCATCTCCTCAAAGCTCAGTTCCTCTTCACGAATTTCCTCGCTCATACTGCTCAGTACCTCCTCAATAATAGACGACGGTGTAGACGCACCCGCTGTCACGCCAACCCTGCGCACTCCAGAAAACCAACTCTCATCAAGTTCGGCTGCAGTCTCAATGGAAACTGCCTGTGTATAATGCCGGGCTACCGTAACGAGCTTTTGGGTGTTGGAAGAATGTTTGCCGCCAATGACAACCATCAGGTCACATTTCTTGGCTAAACACTCAGCCTCGTGCTGCCTCGCCCATGTAGCATTACATATTGTATCAAATATCTCGAGATTTGTATAGACTTTTTTAAGAAACTCTACACATTCCCGCCATTTTTTTGCTTCAAAAGTGGTTTGTGCGACCACAAATCCCCCATTTTTGGTATTTTCTGGTAAAATTAAGCTCTTTAATTCTTCCAAATCTGCAAATACGAAGACCGGTCCGGTGGTGTGTCCAACAATTCCTACCACCTCTGGATGGGTTTTATCGCCTGCCACAAAAAGCGTTTTTTTCTCCTCACCTGCACGGCGAGCCAGGCGATGTATCTTCGCTACAAACGGACACGTGGCATCGTGCACAACCACTTGGTGCTGCTGCAATTCTTCATAAACCGACTCCGGCACACCATGACTGCGGATAACCACTTCAAATCCCGGCGGAAGACGATCCACATCATCTATTGTGACCGCGCCTCTTTTCTCCAGATCTGCCACGCACTGAGGATTGTGGATCAACGGTCCTAAAGTTGCTACTTTATGCCCTTGATCCAACAGATCATACGTCAGTTTCACCGCGCGGTCCACGCCGAAGCAAAAGCCCGCTGTCTCTGCTTTAATAATTTCCATGCTTACTTCCTTTGTTTACAGATATTGCTGGTTTTCGATGAGAAGTTGCTCCAAGGACTGCGCCAAAAGGGCTTTGCACTCACGCAAACGTGCCGCGCTGCGAGGCTCTCCCAGCGTCAACTGATCAGCAGGAATTGGTTTTCCAAAGATTACTGTGCAGCGCCCAAACAGCTTTAACTTACCGCCTTTGTAAATAATTCTACACGGAACAATGTCCACACCCGCCTGAGCAGCAACTACAAACGCTCCGGACTTCAACTTTCCCAAGTTACCGTCCTTGGAACGTGTTCCCTCAGGAAAAATCAAAAGGCCCTGACCATTTCGTACACACTCTATCGCCTGATCCACTACAGCAGTGTCCCCTTTACCGCGGTGGACCGGTACCACTCCCACATGACGAAAGAACCATGTAAAAAAGGGATTTATCTCAAACAATTCCTCTTTGGCCATTACAAGCATGCGCCTGCCCCAGAAACGAGCAAGAACCACAAAAACAGGATCCAGCGCTGAAAGATGATTCGGAGCCAGAACAAATCCACGATCCTGAATCAAATTTTCTCGTCCGATTACCTTGATACGGAATACTAGATGCCAAGCCAACCAAGCCAAAGGCAAAATAATCCAATAAAGCATTCCTCGTCTCTCCTCACAGCCGTTCCTGAATAATTTGTTGCAGCCGCTCGAAAGACTCGTCAAAAGTGCAACCGGTCGTATCTACCACCACAGCATCCGGGGCAGGATTCAGAGGAGCCAACGCACGGCTGGAATCTTGTTCATCACGACGCCGCACATCTGCCAATACGTTTTCATACGAAACCTCTTCTCCCCGCGCCACAAGTTCTTCATAGCGCCGGCGGGCGCGTTCTTCTGAAGAAGCTGTGAGAAAAATTTTAATTTTGGCGTGGGGCAAAATCACCGTCCCGATATCTCTTCCATCCATCAGTACATTGTTGCTGGCCGCCATGTTGCGCTGTGTGTCCAGCAAAAAAGCCCGCACTTCACCAATCGCAGAAACATCAGAAGCAGCCATCGAGATTTGTTCTGTCCGAATCTGTCCCGACACATCTTCACCATTCAAGTACACATGCTGTGAACCATCCTGATAGGCGAGACTTATCTTCATATTTGGAAGCAGCGCTGCTACTGCTTCCGAATTCTTAGGATCAACACCATTTTTTACAGCGCACAAGCCTACTGTGCGATACATGGCACCCGTATCCACATAGATATAACCCAACCACGAGGCCAGCCGACGCGCCAAGGTAGATTTTCCCGCACCGGAAGGTCCGTCAATCGCAATCGCAGTCATTTTTGTCCTCCTCTTTCTCCATATGCGTAGCAGCGGCATAAGCTGTTGCAAATGCAATTCCCAAATTATAGCCGCCCGTGTAAGCATCTACATCCAGCACTTCACCCGCAAACACTAGGCCTGAGCAAAGCTTGCTGTGCATGGTCTTCGGATCCACTTCTCGCACCTGCACTCCGCCGCTTGTAATTACCGCATGCTGTAAATCCCCCTTATCACGAATGGCAATAGGGAAATTTTTCATTAATTCACACAACTTCCGCCGTTCCGCACGCGTAATCTGATTGATCTTTTTATTCGGCGCAACGCCCCAAAGTTCCTGCATCACCGGCCGCATACTGGCAGGAAGCAATTTATCCAAACTGCTTTTGGCTTCTTTTCCAGCGAACTGAAGGAAATCAGAGTCTACACGTTTCTCCAATTTCTCCATCGACAGGCCGGGTTTCAAATCCACGGACAAACGATAATCGTATTTTTTCAAATCACGAATATGAGCACTGGCACTCAGCACCAACGGACCCGATACACCAAAATGGGTAAAAAGCATTTCCCCCATTTCCCGAAACAGGACCTTTTTGCCCTCATAAAGTGTCAATTCCACATTCCGCAACGAAAGCCCCATCATACGCCTGCAAATCGTTCCATCCTCTACGAGCGAGACAAGGCTTGGTTCCGGCGTGACCACTGTATGTCCTGCCTGTTGTGCAAACCGATAGCCATCGCCCGTGGAGCCCGTGGCCGGATAAGAAACGCCACCGGTCGCAACCACAATCCAATCGGCAAATATTTTTTTCCCGTCTGTACACTCCACACCTTGGCACCGATTCTCTGCAAGGAGCAGTTTCTTTGCATCGCAATGCACGATCTGCGCACCAGATGCCCATCGCAAAAGCGCATCCAGAATATCCTGCGCCCGATCACTCTTGGGGAACACTCTGCGCCCACGCTCTGTTTTCAAGGGGACTCCCAGCTGACGCTCAAACAAATCCATCACAAAAGCGGGCGGGCATGCGCTCAAAGCCGAATAAAGGAATCGTGCATTTCGGCGCACATGTTTCAGAAACTCATCAAGTTCACAGGCATTGGTCAAATTGCAACGTCCTTTACCTGTCACAAGAATTTTTCGTCCAGGTTTCGGCATATGTTCCAAGACTGTAACCCGATGTCCTGCGCGTACCGCCGCGCCAGCACAAAACAGGCCGGCTGCACCGGCTCCGATGATCAAAACGTCCGCCAAAATTTCCTCCTAAGATTTTCAAAAATCAAGCTTCCCGCCGCCTCACATTTCCTGATTGAAGGCCTTTGTCACGCTGTTCTTTGGTTCACAGAAAAATATTATATCGAAAAAAGAGTTTTCCTGCAACAAAGCCTTTTGTATCGTCAGCGCTCTGTTTCCTTTTGAATTTTCTCAACACCTTCTACCAAATAGCGCTGATGCTTAAAGACCAAATCGACCAACAAAGTAAGATATCGAAGAACCACTGCTAAAATCAGGAACACACCGAAAAAGCCCAATGTCAGCACCAGCATTGTCGTGGTCCAGCCTTCAATGGGTTTTCCGCCGCCAAGATAAATGACCAGAGTATAAACAAATTCCAGCAGCGTGGCAAGCAGCATTAATCCTGCAATACCACAAGACAATTTGTATCCTGCGTTGGTATAGAGAACGAGTGAATCCGCCGCCAACGAAAAGCGAAGGGATTCATTTACGTCACGCGTATGCGGAATACTTGCTTCGCGCATGGAGTAAGCCCGAAGACCGCTGGCAGCATAAGCTGCCTTTCTGTACGCCGGCGTAGAGGAAACCGCATGTACACGGTTGACCGCCCGACGGCTTAAAACCCGGAAAACATCTGTCTGAATGGGATAACGGGATCCGGAACTCGCATTGAACACGCGATAAAAAAGGCTGCTGGAAAAGCTGCGGTTCTTTTTGGGTCCCACTGAAACAATGTCATATCCCGAAATAGCTTTTTGGTAAGCAGCAAAAATCAGTTCGGGATCGTAATTGATTTCAAGCGAATCGAATTCGAAGACAAAATCCCCAATGGAAATATCAATTCCGGCATTCATGCCCAGTTCCACGCCCTGATACACACTCATTGTTACCAGCGTCACCGGAACATTCTGCGAGGTTTGCCGAACGAATTCCCGCACTTTTTGCACACTGTCATCTCGGCAGCAGTCATCCACCAGAATGACCTCATAATGGTCAAAATGCGTCTGCATTACCCCAGACACCTTTTCCAAAAAAGAGGTCACAGAAGCTCCGCTATCGTGCAGATACCCCACCACCGAGACAAAGTTGGACTCTTTTTTCTGTGTATTCTCCATGTTCACAATACCTCATCCAAATCATAGACCGTATTAATTTTCCCCGACAAAACGCTGACGAACATGGGCTCCCGATTCATTACACGCACAACCGTTGGCCTTGAATCATCAATTTCGCTGGCTTTTAAAATCGGTTTCATGCTGAACAGACTCTGTTGATAGTGAAACCCATATGATTCCTTCAGATAAGTCCGCGCCAACTGTCCCATGTAAGGCCACGCCGTGGCTGGCTTTGCAGAACACTCATTGCAGTTGAACAAATTTCCGGGACTGCATTTCCCGCCGCTGGCATTTTGGCACGCAAACGAGGGCAACGCACTGTAGCTGGTAACATGGGGAGTAAACGTCACGCTTGTCAGGCTGTGAAGGCCCGTCTTTCCAAACGGCATGATGGAAAAAAACGGCCCGTCCATCACTGTAATGCCGACATCTTTCAAAGGGTCATCCACTGTGCATAAAATAATTTCACAGAGTTCGTATTTGATTTTAAACGGTTCATAGCCCATCATAGCATGAACGTCGTTGACTCCCGCGTATGTGGCATTCAAAATATAAGGCGTCTGCCAAGACGTTCCATCCGATGCAGTCACTTGCCAAAGGTCGCCGCCTTTTTCGATGCGTTCAGGTTTTGTCGAAAAGCACAACTGTACATTTTTCATTCGAGAAAGACGTTCCAGATAGTACTGTTTTAAAATCTGCGCGTCATAGGTATATTCTCGTGTGAGAAAAGCGCCGTCGCACATGCCGGGACGAAAATACTTTGCCGCATCCACTTCCTCGCAAAAGATTCCCGCCGCACGGCAAAAGCGGCGAAACTCCTCCGCATTTGTCCAGCTGAAATGTGCGCTGGTAGCATAAATCTGCCGAAATTCTGTATGCTCGCAAAAAGAAAAATCGCGGTGAAAGCGTTCAAAATAATGTGCGGATTTCACAGCAGTGGAATAACTGCGCGGATAGTGATACCCCATATGCACTCGTGCCTGGTTGATATAGGTGGCCCGCATAAAAGCCGCAGGATCCCGTTCCAAAACAACTACCTGCTCGCCCCGCCGGCCGCACTTCTCCGCCGCATACAAGCCATAAAGGCCTGCGCCAAAAATGAGTTTATCGCACTTCATTTAACGCTTTCTCCTCTATCCGGAGCATACGCGCCCCGAAAATTGGCAAACAAAATTTTTAACAGCTCTGTATTTCCACGCATTCCTTTGATCTTTGTGGGCGTTTTGCCTGACTTGGGATAAACACGCGCCACCGGGACTTCACATGCTTTCATGCCGAGCTGCGTCGCCCGCACCGACAGATAGGCCAACAATTCATATCCTTGAAAAACATCCCGAAGCGGCTGCACTTTCGGATGCGTCAAATAGCGTCTTGAATACGCACGAAAGGCATTGGTCGTATCCGTAAAATGCTGATGCGCAGTCCAGCTAATCACCGGCGCATGGATCAAACGAACCGCGATCCAACGCTGCCATGGCGTATTAACAGCACGTCCACCGGGCAAAAAACGGCTTCCCTGTACCAGGTCAAACCCCTGGCGCAAACGTTCAATAAAAAGAGGGATGCTTTCTACAGAATCCTTGTTATTTCCATCGACTGTAATGACGCCCTCGTATCCACGCTCCAAAGCAAAGGCGATTCCCATACGAAGCTGTGCGCCTTGCTTTCCGGGTCCAGTTTTGACCAAAAGTGAATTCACACCTAGCATTTTTAAAGCTTCTTGTGCAACACTGCCATCCGTAGACCCACCATCACACAGCACAATGTCCGCCAAATTCGGTATTCCTGCTTTTTGGGCACGCAGAAGTTCCGCTCGAATACGTTCCCCTTCATTGATTACCGGAATCAGCACACAATACGGAGATGTCCTGGGTGAAAACTCTACCTTTTCATAGGCCGGTACTCCCGGCTGTGCCTGAATCTGTGTCAACCGAACACCTCCGCCACATCGCCCAAAACCTTTTCCACAACCGGCAGGTTCTGTGTTTTCATCTCCACGGAAACAAAGCCCTCATACCCTGCTTTCCGCAAGCCTTCCGCCAAGTCCCGATGAATTCCACGCACCTGAATCGGTGCCAATTCCGGCTCACTGATATGAATGTGATTCACCTGTTCCAAATGTTCAAATAATAGATCCAGTGATTCATTATTGGTGAGCAATGTTCCCAAATCATAGTTTACCTTCAAACCCGGCACTCTGGAAGCAAACACAAACGCCTCAGACGTCGTGTTACAGAAATTGGTTCCATAACACGCAGGGTTGGCCTCGAGTGCAATATGAACGCCTTTTTGACAAGCATAGCTGCAAATTTCCGCAAAAAAGTTCAGCACATCATCCTGCTTGTCTCCTTCGCGCATCCGTCTTTGACGCGGATTTCCAAACACAAGGCTGGGACACTTCACCGCTACAGCAAAGTCCACTGCACGGCGCGTATAATCTGCCAGTCTGACCGCCTGCACAGGATCAAAAATATTCCCGCTTTGTCCGAACCAAATGCTCTGCATAGAGGGAATGCAAAGGCCATACAAATCCTGCAAGTTCTGGGCTTTCCGCTGCGCCTGCACATTTTTTGTATAGGGACGTGTTCCCACCAGCCGCGTAGGCGCAATTTCCAGACCTTCATAGCCCAAGCGTTGCATAAACCGCCAAACCTTTTCATCTTCTTCAGCGGCAAATCCAATATTGGACACTGCCAAACGAAGATGATTCGTTTTCATCGGCACCAGAACACACCTCCCTGTTTTACAATAGAATGGTTCAGCTATTCGCTTGAATGAATGCGGAAATTCTACGCAGCACTTGCTCACGATTGTAACAATAACCGCTCATACCACTCCACAAGTCCGCATAGTTGCTGCGCATATCATATTGCGCCGGAACAGCGGAACAATTATTCTCAAAGACCGCTCCACTGGTCAAAAATGCGTATATATCCGCTGACGAAATGGGCTCTGTACTCAAATTCAGCAAAGGAATCTCTTGAGAAAGCGCTCTGGAAAGATCATTCCACAAACAGCTCAAGTCATAGAATTGATAGCTGGCGCGACTGTCTGTAAAGCAGAGCGAATTGAAATCATTATGTGCAAACCATTCTTCTAAAATCTGCGCTTGCTCTCCATGCACAATTCTTTTATAAAAGCCGTTCTGTGAAGGAGCATAGCTCTGTTTTACCAGAGAACTCTTGCAGGAAAGCTCCTCATATAGCTCTTCCTTCAGCATCTCTGGCGTTCGATGCAAAAAATCATAAAGGAAATTCTTTTTCAATCCTTTTCCGAACAATCCCGGCAGACGAACAATCAGTGCGTCCGGCCAGCGCTCATGCACCATTTTCTCCAACCTCGCCCGGTTACGCCCATAAGCCTGAGGTTGTTCGAAATCCGCAGGCGTGCTCTCATCCACTCCCTGAGGATGCGCATACACGTCCACTGTACTGATAAGCACAAGTTTCCGAGGCCGAATTTTCTCGATATTATTGAAGGCGTTTTCTGCGACCTTCCAATCTTTCTCCGGATCCTTATTGGCAAGATATTTTGCCGCTGGCATTCCGGCATACACCAAAAGTTCCGGTGAAGTTCCATATGCCTGCTCTATATCCGTAGAATGAAACATTCCATCAAATGAATGCTCTGCCGCCAGGTTTCCACCTACAAATCCTGTACATCCTACCAGCGCTGTTTTCAAGAAGACACACCTCTGCAGCCCAAAAGATTTTGTCCATTATACCATGCCGAAAAAGCGGTTGCAAACAACCTGCAAAAAAGGAAGGCGGCCATCCGCCTTCCTGAAACGCATCAACGATACTGTTCTGCCAATGTTTTAGCCAACGCCATCAGTGCCGGCTGGGTATTAACGGCCGGTGCCTTAATCACTGCATCCAAAAGGCCACGCAGTACGCGGTTCATTTTTCCCCCGGGAATTCCGGCTGCCAGCAATTCTGCTGCTGTCACCGCCAAATGGCGTACCAAGTACGGTTCCCCTGTTTCCCGCAGTTGATCAAACAATTCCAGCTGGCCGTTCCAGCGCGTGTCGTGCAGAAGGAACGTCTGAACTGCCGCTTCATAATCTACTTCCGGCAGCGTACTCAACAGCATTTTCAGCTCCTGCACATCATGAGGCAGTGTACGGGTGGCTGACAACCGGTCCAGCCCCACCAGAGCCTCGGCAAAGCGTGCCGAAAAGCCCAGTCGTTCACACACAAAACGATAATTGGCATTGCACATCCGCAAGAACGACCACCAACGCGTTTCCATCGTGCAGGGAACATCCCGCAATTCATGTAAGCAGGAAATACTATTGACAATTCCATAAGAAGCCAATGCCCCCGCCGCAATCAACGGATCCAACGCCTCCGGCATGTCCGAAAGGAGCAAATTCTGCACGCCTTCCCGCAAAACTGCAGCAGGCAAACGATTCAAAAGTGTAATGTTTTTGATTGCAGCTGAATATGTGTCAACTTCGATTGTATAACCGTGAGCCGCGCAAGTTGTGAACAAAGCCAGGATTCTGGACGGATCTTCTTGATAATAACGTTCCGGCGAAGAAGCCGTACAGCATAAAGCTCCATCCTTTAAAACATAGTTCTGCGCTTCATTCGCTGTGGTCATGCCTTCCAACTCCTTTACACCAATTGCGCCATTCTAAGAGCATTATACCAAAAATTTTCTCTAATTGTTTATTTTATGCAAAAAAAATTATATAATATCTTAGAGGTGAAAGACCGATGAATGCATTTGACAGTACTTTGCTGGATGGCAAAACAAAACTTCATTTTATAGGCATCGGCGGAAGTGGTATGTTTCCGCTGGTACAAATCCTGCACGACGTAGGTTATGAAATCACCGGATCAGATGTCAATGAAGGCGATATCATTGATCGGGAGCGCAAGATGGGGATTCCCATTTCCATGGGCCACAAAGCGGAAAATGTCCATGGCACAGAGCTGGTTGTGTACAGCGCAGCCATCATGAAGGGGAACCCGGAGATCGAAGAGGCTCATCGATTGGGCATTCCGACGGTAGAGCGCAGCATCATGCTGGGATATGTGGCTAATACCTATCCCCACCCTCTGTGCATTGCCGGCACTCACGGCAAAACCACTACCACTGCCATGACCACCCAGATCATGGTAATGGCAGGAACCGATCCTGCTGCCGTCATCGGGGGAAAATTGCCTTTAATTGACGCTTATGGCCGTTATGGCGCGGGAAAAGAAATTGTTGTAGAGGCCTGCGAATACAGCAACACCTTTTTGCATTTGGTCCCCTACTTGTCCGTGATTTTGAATGTAGATGCGGATCACCTGGAATTTTTCAAGACCATGGATAATCTGAAGGCCTCTTTCCGGAAATTTGCATTGCTGACGACCAACACCGTTGTGGCAAACATCGACGATCCCAACACAGTGGAAGTAGTCGGTAACATTGACCGGCATGTGACTACCATCAGTACTCGTCAACCGGCTGATTACCGCGCTGTTCACATTCAGGAATACCGCCCCTCTTTTTTCAGTTTTGATTTGGAGGTACAGGGAATCAAAGGCATCCACATTGAACTGAATGTGCCGGGTGAACACAATGTGTATAACGCATTGGCAGCCTTCGCCTGCGCCAGTGCAGCTGGCTGCACGCCGGAGCAATGCGCAGCCGGCATTGCCGCTTTCCGCGGAGCTGGACGGCGCTTTGAATTTTTGGGTGAAAACAACGGCGTCACCATCGCGGATGATTATGCGCATCATCCCACAGAATTAGAAGCTACACTGCAAGCAGCTCGAGAGATGCAGTACAAAAAAGTTTGGGCTGTATTCCAACCGTTCACTTATACCCGCACCCAAATGCTGCTGGACGATTTCGCAAGAGTTCTTTCCATTGCCGATCACGTGGTAATGACTGAAATCATGGGAAGCCGTGAACGCGCGGAAGATTACACCGTCCGCACCAAAGATCTTGCGGCTAAAATTCCCGGCAGCGTATGGTTCAATACCTTTGATGAAGTAGTGGACTATGTGATGCGTCACGCACAGCCGGGAGATCTTGTGATCACACTGGGCTGCGGTGATATTTACAAGGCCGCCAAAAAGATGATGACTTGGAAACCGGAATAAAAAATCAAAGGACGCTTTCCTGTATAGGGAAGCGTCCTTTTTTCTTGTCAGCGGCTTTCCAGGCCGAAGCTGATTCCTAATGCAGCATCTACTTTGTGCTGTGCCTCCGGACTGATTCGGCCCGCCCTCTCCCGCAGACGGCGTTTATCCAGTGTTCGAATCTGTTCCAAAAGTACCACGCTGTCTTTTGTGAGCCCTCCCGTACCAGCCTTCAGTCCGATGTGTGTAGGCAGATTGGTTTTGTCCTGTTTGGAAGTGATCGCTGCGGCGATCACTGTGGGACTGTAGCGGTTTCCCACATCGTTCTGCACAATAAGTACGGGACGAATGCCGCCTTGCTCCGACCCGACAACCGGGCTAAGATCTGCATAAAAAACTTCTCCTCGTTTGACTTCCTTTTCCAAAACAAAACCCTCCTTTGCCCTTAGTGTGGCAAAAAGAGGGTTGTTTTAAACATTACTTTCAAAATTTGTTAGGCCTTTTTCTCACCCAAAGCTTTTTCAAGCCAGATGCTTCCAATTTCCAGCGCGCTCCACAGACCGTATTTATCGCTCTGACGAGCCATGCGCTCTATGGGGCTCTTGGTTGTGTCCGTAGACAGCAGCGTCACATGGATTCGATCCGCAACGCGCACACCATTTTCTTCCTTGCTGGTCAGGACCTGCATGAAAATGACATAGGGGTCCGAAAGGTTTCCATAATAAATATCATTTTTGCAGCGAACCAAAGGTTTGCCTTTATAGGTCAATTTCGGGGTAAACGCCATGAGAAGGTTCTCCTTTTCTGCGAGTTTAAATTACTCGCCCAGATAATTTTTCAGAAGCACTTGCAGCAAATCATCGCGGTCAATGCGACGAATATTGGCACGAGCTCCCTGATAAGTGGTAATGTAGGTGGGATCTTCCGAGAGAATATACCCCACCAGCTGATTAATCGGATTATACCCCTTCTCCTTGAGGGCACGGTACACATCCGTCAAAATCGCCTTAATCTCTTTATCCTTATCATCGTAGATCGAGAAAATGGCAGTAGGCTCACTCATACTCTCTGTCCCTCCTTGAAACAAAAATATTCCTGTATATATTGTATCTTAAAATTCCTTTTCATGCAAGGGGAACCCAAGAAATGTTTTGCAGAGACTACTAAAACGCATCAGTCAGGACCCCCGGCTAAGCCGGGGGCTTGAGTAAGCCCTGGAAGGGCATAATA
>ERZ894220.122-NODE-122-length-93311-cov-15.3637_pt1 | contig 93311 bp, 83 predicted proteins | sample MGYA00380292_ERZ894220 | MGnify/ENA primary metagenome ERZ894220 (study PRJEB32331, sample SAMN06328446) | human gut metagenome | biome: human gut microbiome; feature: stool | host: Homo sapiens | collected 2014-12-05 ... | reverse complement strand
TATATCCCGTGAAATGCCCGTATTTCCGGGCTTTTTGGAGATAATCAGAGTTGTTATTAAAATATTAACAGTTTTGCACATTTTATTGTGAAATGCTGTGAAAGAGCCCGGAGGAAAAGAATGAAGATTCATGATCTGCTGGAAAATTTGTATGGAGACTCTGTGGCACAAGCGTACGCGCCGCGGTTTCAGGCCTGTATGGATGAGGCGCGGACCCTTTTGAAACAAAGAAAATGCGCAAATGTTTCGGAAGATGCCGTGTTCCTGATTACATACGGTGACCAGTTTACCGATGACGGCCCCTGCCTGAAAACTTTTCAGCGGTTTGCACAGTCGTATTTAAAAGATGTGTTTACGGCAATTCATTTCCTGCCGGTTTGCCCCTACAGCTCCGACGATGGCTTTTCCGTGATTGATTATACACGCGTTGCTCCAAAGTTGGGAACCTGGGAAAACATTCAGGAGTTTTCAAAAGAGTATACAATCATGCTCGATTTTGTGTGCAACCACATTTCCAGTCAAAGCGAATGGTTGCAGAAATATCTGAGCGGCGAAAAGGCTTACCGGGATTTTTTCATCGAAATGCCTTTGACAGAAGATCTTTCAAAGGTGACCAGGCCGCGAACCACACCGCTGCTGAGCGCATTTGAGAGCGCAGACGGTGTTCGGTATCTGTGGACCACATTCAGCAGGGATCAGGTGGACCTAAACTATCACAACCCGGAAGTGCTGCTGCGCGTGACACAGATTCTTTTGGAGTATCTTTGCAAAGGCGCATCCTGGATTCGGTTGGATGCAATCGGCTTTCTTTGGAAAGAGCCGGGAACCTGCTGCATGCACCTGCCGGGCACCCACACGGTTGTGAAACTGTTCCGGTACATGGTGGAGCAAACACTGCCGGGCGCGTGCGTTTTGGCAGAAGCCAATGTTCCGCAAAAGGACAATCTTACCTATTTTGGCCAGGGCGACGAAAGTCACATGATTTACCAGTTCCCTTTGCCACCCTTAGTATTGTATAGTTTTTTTCGTGAGAACGCTCAAATATTGAAAAAATGGCTGCTGGATCTCCCTGAGCCGCCGAAGGGTTGCTGCTATTTTAACTTTTTGGCCTCTCATGACGGCGTGGGAATCAATCCGGTGCGGGACCTGATTTCTCCCGATGAAATAGAAGCACTGATTTCGGAGATGAAGGAAAATGCGGGCGCGCGCATTTCTTATAAGGACAATCCCGATGGCACGCAAAGCGTATACGAAATCAATGTTTCCTATCTGTCGGCGCTGAGAAGACGGGATTCCCAGCAAGTGGGAATCGACCGGCTGCTGACCGCTCATGCGATTCTTCTGAGTCTGGCGGGTGTTCCGGCCGTTTACATCCACAGTTATCTGGGTTCAGAGAATGATGTGGAAGGCGTGAAGGCCACCGGACAGAACCGTTCGATCAACCGGCAGAAGTTTGAGTATGAACAGTTCCTTCAGCTGATGGACGAGCCCTCCTCGGTGCGTAAAAAAGTGATGGAATCGATGGCGCATCTGATTCGAATCCGCCGTGAACACAAGGCGTTTTCTCCCTTTGCAAGACAGGATGTTCTGGAAGGGCCGGCGGAAGTGCTCGCGATTCTGCGTACGGCTGCCGACGGTGAAAAAGTGCTCTGCGTTCACAATCTGTCACAGCATCCGGTTTCACTGAACGGATTTTTTGAGGGGGAAGGACGCAATTTGCTGAACGGTGCACAGGAAAGTCCGAATAGTTGTCTTGAGCCATGTGGTTTCAAATGGATTTCCATTTTGAATACAAAAACAGAAAGAAAAGGAGATTGAAATCATGAAAAAGTTTGCATCCCTTGCGCTGGCTTTGGTTTTGACTGCGGGTTTGTTTGGCTGTTCCGGAACAAGCTCGAGTTCTGCCGCAGGCAGCGCGTCTGGCACGGCTGCCGACGAGCCGGTTACCATTCAGTTTATGCACGGCATGGTCGAGCAGGAACGCCAGGAAGTCATTCAAGGCCTGATCGACGAATTTGAAGAAGCCAATCCCAACATTACGGTGGAACAGATCCCGACGGACGACTCCAACTTTGACACAAAGGTCACCGCGCTGGCGGGCAGCGGAGAACTGCCTGCTTTGATTGAGGTAAACCAGAACCGTGCCAAAATGCTGGCAAAGGACGAGCTGATCGATTATGATGCAGTGCGCACCGTTATCGACTCCCGCGGGGATGACACTTACTATGACAACATCCTGAAAATCAACACCACCGAAGACGGCCAAAACTACATTGGCGTGCCGGTAGGCGGCTGGGTACAGGGCATTTGGTATGACAAAGAGGCGTTTGAGGAAAAAGGTCTGGAGGCGCCCACTACCTGGGAAAACATTCTGGCAGCGGCACAGGCGTTCTACGATCCGGACAACCGCCAGTACGGAATTGCGCTTCCCACGGTGGAAGGCTCTTTCTCCGAGCAGAGCTTCTCTCAGTTTGCTCTTTCCAACAATGCCAATGTGTTTGACGCAGACGGCAATGTGACCTTCAATACCCCGGAAATGGTGGAAGCGCTGACCTTCTATCAGGAGCTGTATCAGTACTCCATCCAGGGCTCCAACGACACCACGGAAGTGCAGGACGCATTTCTGAACGGTTCCGCTCCCATGGCGATTTATTCCACCTACATTTTGTCCGGTGTGAACGAAGCGGGCATGATGGACCGTCTGGGCTTTGCAGTACCGGAGAATAAGAGCAGCGCTTCCTACGGCAGCGTGGGCATGATCACCGTGACGGCGGATCTGGACGATGCGCAGCGTCAGGCGGCGATCAAGTTCCTGGAGTATTTGATCACCAACGAATCAAATATCAAATGGCTCCACATGGCTCCCGGCGGACAGCAGCCGGTTCTGCCGTCCGTTGCCACCGACGAAGCCTATCTGGACAATGAGACCATTCAGTCTTTCTCGCATCTGTCGGAAGACATTTCCGGCGCTTTTGACAGCATTCAGCTGTTCGGTATTGTGGACGGGAAAAACTTCCTGTCCATGGGTGATGTCACCAGTTCCGGTGTGATTTCCCGCGCGGTCAATGCCGTGACCGTAAAAGGGGAAGATCCGCAGACCGTTGCGGAAAGCACCCAGAGCGAAATCGAGGATCTGGTAGACTGATGAATTCTGTTTCCCTGCCGGGGAGTGTCTCCGGCAGGGATTCATTTGACAGTATGATAGTTTGTTGGGGAGTGCACAAGAAAAGGAGCCGCCAATGAAAAGAAAAAATCAAATGTTTTGGGGATATCTTTTTTTGATGCCGGCCATTTTGATGGTGATTCTTCTGATTGGGTATCCGATGGTCTACAATTTTATGATCAGCTTCCAGGATGTACCGTTGAATCCCAAGAAAGAATCGGTTTGGATCGGACTCGAAAATTACATATCGACGCTTTCGTCCCCGGATTTTTATATGTCACTTTTGACGACGGTTGTGTTTACGGTCGCCGTTGTTTCGCTGAGCACAGCGCTTGGGCTGGGTGTGGCGCTGTACATTAATCGTGATTTCAAGGGCAAAAAGATTTTTAAGGCCCTGGTCATTTTACCGTACATTGTTCCGGCGGTCTCCCTGATTTTTGGTTGGAAGTACATGTTCAACAATACCTATGGAATCATCAACTATCTGCTGGTGGACAAATGGGGCCTGCTGGATCAGGCGCCGCTCTGGTTTGACCAGCCCGTCAGCGCCTTTGTGCTGGTGGTTTTGTTCTGTGTTTGGAAATTCTTCCCCTATGCGTTTATGAATCTTTACGCAATTTTGCAGACCGTGGACCGCACTTTGTACGAGGCTGCGGAAATCGATGGTGCGGGTCCCTGGAAACAATTCCTTGTCATCACGCTGCAGGAGATCCGGCCGGTTCTTGCAACGGTGGTAACGCTTCGTACAATCTGGGTGTTCTACATGTATACAGAAGTGGCCCTTCTCACAAACGAGATGGATACCATCAGCGTCTATCTGTATCAGAACGCCTTCGCGCTGAAAGACATGGGAAAGGCGGCCGCCATTTCCATTTTGCTCTTCGGCATTATCTTTACCTTTATTATGCTGATCCGGAAGAAGGTGTTTGCGCGTGACACGTAAAAGAAAACAGACAATCAAACGCATCCTGTTTTATGCCGGACTGATCGTGTTCATGGCATTGATTCTGTTCCCGTTCTTTATCATGCTTCAGGTCTCCCTGAAGGATACAACGGAGGCGATCCAGTACCCGCCCACGCTTCTTCCTGAAAAATTTACGCTGGAACATTATCGGGACATTTTGAATCCTGACATTTTCCCCTTTGTAACATATTTCGGAAACAGCCTGTATGTTTCGGCCATCGCGTCGGTCATCTCTGTGGTTTTCGGAATTTTCGGCGGATACAGTCTGTCCAAATTCCAGTTCCCCGGCAGAAACGCCATCAACAACAGCTTTTACTGCGTGTACATGTTTTCGGGCGTTCTGCTGGTGGTGCCGCTGTTCCGCATCATTTCGGCAATGGGGCTTTACAATCACCGGGAAGCGCTGATCATCACCATGATCCTTCAAACGCTGCCCACATCGATTTATATGATGAAAAGCTTTTTTGACACGATCCCCCGGGAAATTGAGGAAGCGGGTCAGATCGACGGTCTGAACCATGTACAGATCGTACTGAAAATTATGATTCCGCTGTCGGTTTCAGGAATTGTGTCGGTTCTGGTTTATGCTTTTATGATCGCCTGGAACGATTATTTGTTCGCTTCGATTTTCCTGAGTTCTTCGGAATTGTTTACACTTCCCATCGGCTTGAACTCTCTGTTCCGCAGACCGGACTATATTTGGGGACGCATGATGGCAGCTGCTTTGCTGACCAGTTTGCCGGTGATCGTTATGTATGCGTTCAGTGATTTCCTGATGAAGAAGGGAACAACCGAGGGCGGCGTAAAAGGTTGAAAAAATGGAAAAGAGGGAATGTTTTATGAACAAGCTGCGCCTTACATCCATGGAGGATGGAAAAGTTTTTTTGCTGCAGGAACCGTTGGAGGATCCGTCTGCTACACAAGTGCAGGTGGAAGTGTATGCTTCCGTTGTCAGCCCGGGCACGGAGCGGGCATTTATAAAGTCGCTTGAAAACACAGACCGGTGCTATCCGCGGGTGCTGGGGTACAGTGCGGCGGGCGTTGTGGTGAAAGTAGGCGCACAGGTTTCCGGCTTCAAACCGGGCGACCGGGTGGCCGGTGTGATGCCCCACACCAACATTGCGAACGTTGAACAGAGAAATCTGGTACATATCCCTGACGGCGTGACCTTTGAACAGGCGTGCTTTGTGCGCATTGGTGTTATTTCCATGCAGGCGGTTCGGAAAGCGCGGATTGAGTTGGGCGAAAGCGTCGCGGTTCTGGGCCTGGGCCTGATCGGACAAACCGCGGTTCAGCTTGCGAAAATCAATGGCGCATGTCCCGCTGTGGGTCTGGATGTGGTGGAAGAGAAACTGCAGCTGGCCCAGAGCATGGGTTGCGCCGCAACACTGGACTCCCGTCTGCCGGATCTTGAGGAACAGCTGAAGAAGGCGTGCGGCGGGGATTTGCCGCAGGTGGTGATTGAGTCCACCGGTTTCCCGGGCCCCATTGCACAGGCGCTGAAAATGGTCCGCCGTCTGGGGCGCGTGGTCATCCTGGGCAGCACCCGCGGCTGCACGGAAGTCAATTTCTATGCGGATGTTCATAAAAAAGGCATTGACATCATTGGCGCACACATTTCTGCCAATCCGGTGGACGTTTCGTATCCGGGCTACTGGACGTTCCGGGACAATGCAACCTGCTTTTTGAACCTTATCAAAGAAAAACGCTTCTGCACCGAAGGGCTGATGTCGCAGAAGGCTTTTTACAAGGATTTCGATGAAATTTACTGCAATGTTCTGGAAAAAGCCGCTCCGGATTATATCACCTCAGTAATTTTGTGGAAATGATGTGCAAGAGGGAGAGTGGAAAACAATGAAACAAGTACGATATGCAATCGTCGGCTGCGGCTCCATTTCGAAAACACACCTGAAGGCGTTGGCCGGTGTTCCCCAGGCGTGCCTGACGGCGGCCTGTGACCTTTCTTTGGAGCGGGCGCAGGCGACTGTGGGCGATCAGGGACGCGCTTACACCGATTATCAGCAGATGCTGCAGGACAAAGAGGTGGATGCGGTCCTGATTTTGACCGCCAGCGGCATGCACGCAGATATGGGCATCCAGGCGGCGCGCGCCGGCAAGCATGTGGTCGTGGAAAAACCCATTGACATCAGCGTGGAAAAAGCCCGCGCGCTGATCCGCGCCTGCGATGAAAACGGCGTGAAACTCAGCTGCATTTTCCAGCATCGTTTTGACACGGATACCCTTGCGCTGAAAAAGGTCATTGACGAGGGAAAACTGGGACGTTTGGACGCAGGCTGCTGCCATACCAAATGGTATCGCAATCAGGCGTACTACGACGAAGTGGCCTGGCGGGGCACCAAAAAACTGGACGGCGGCGGCGCGCTGATGAATCAGGGCATTCATCAGCTGGACCTTTTCCAGCATTTGATGGGAGAGGTGGACGAGGTATTCGCCTACTGTGCCACCCGCGCTCACGAGCGCATTGATGTAGAGGATTTGTGCATGGCGACGCTTCGCTTCAAAAACGGAGCGCTGGGCCTGATGGAGGCCAGCACGGTTGCCACGCCGGGCTTCTATACCCGCATTGACGTGAACGGCAGCGAGGGAACGGTGATTCTGCAGAACAATACCGTTCAGGAATGGCGTCTTTCCAATGGAGAGCAGTACACTCCCCAGCCCACAGACCTGCCTCACCGCATTCAGCTGGAGGAAATCAGCCGGGCGATTCTGGAAAACCGGGAGTCTTCCGTCAGCGGCCGTGAGGCACTGAAGTCGCTGCTGATCGCCGATGCCATTTATCGCTCGGCGGAGAGCGGCCGTCCGGAAAAGGTGAACTACGAGGAGGATGTATAATGCGCTACACGGAAAAAGGCTGCGAAGACTTGAAAATTTGCTACATCGGCGGCGGTTCCCAGGGTTGGGCATGGAAGCTGATGAGCGATTTGTATCTGGAAGAGAGTCTGTGCGGAACGGTGTGCCTGTATGACATCGATTTGCCGGCTGCACGTGCCAATGAGCAAATCGGAAATCGCCTCAGCGCATATCCCGGCGCGAAAAGCCGGTGGAAATATGTGTGCGCAGAGACCCTGGAAGAAGGGCTGAAGGGTGCCGATTTTGTCATCATTTCCATCCTTCCCGCCACCTTCAAGGAGATGGCTTCCGACGTGCACGCCCCGGAGAAGTACGGAATTTACCAGTCGGTAGGTGACACCACAGGCCCGGGCGGCTTGTTCCGGGCACTGCGCACGGTTCCCATGTACGAAGTGATCGCAAAAGCAATTCGGGATGTTTGCCCGGATGCGTGGGTCATCAACTACACCAATCCGATGGGCATCTGCACCGCGAGCCTTTATGCGGTGTTCCCCCAGATCAAGGCGTTTGGCTGCTGCCACGAAGTGTTCGGCGCACAGCGGCTGCTGCTGATGACTCTGCGGGAAATTGCCGGAATTGAGGAAGAAGACCGCCACGCACTTTACACAAATGTGCTGGGCATCAATCACTTTACCTGGATCACACGTGCAACCTGGAAAAACAAGGACCTGATGCCTTTGTACAAAGAGTTTGTGGACAGGCATTACGAGAAAGGCATCTGTGATAAAATAACAGATCCGCACTTCATGTCTCAAAACCGGGTGAAATTTGATTTGTTCCGGAAATACGGCGTGATCGCCGCAGCCGGTGATCGCCATCTGGCAGAGTTTGTCCCGGAGTATGTTTACGATCCCGAAACGGTCGCTTCCTGGGATTATATGCTCACCCCCGTGGACTACCGCATTGAAAGCAAGAAACAGCTGAACGAACTGAGCGCCGCCTATGCTGCCGGCACCAAAGAGATTCCGGTCTCTCCTTCGGGCGAAGAGGGCGTGCGGCAAATGAAAGCACTGCTGGGCCTGGGCGATTTGATTACGAACGTGAATCTGCCCAACCGTGGCCAGCTGGAAGGCGAACAGCACGGAATTGTGGTGGAAACCAATGCGCTGTTCACCAAAAATTCGGTGCAGCCTCTGGTGGCGGGCGAATTGCCCGAGAGCATCCGGCTGATGATGCGGCCCCACATGGAAAGCCAGAAAGCCATTCTGCAGGCCGCGCTGAGCCGGGACAAAGAGCTGGCGTTTCAGGCATTTTCCTGTGAGCCGATGGTTCGCCGCTTGAAAGCGGATCAAAAGCGGGCGCTTTTTGATGAAATGTTTGAGCGGACGAAAGAATATCTTCCCGGATATTAAAGAACGATTTTCAGCGATACAGTGGGCACGGCCCTTTTATTGCTCTCCCATTTAAGCAAATCCGCAGCACATCTGTGCTGCGGATTTGTCTTTTACCGGAAAGAGTGGGGTTCAGGGGAACGATTCATTGCGGTCCTACAGGACGTTTTTCCCTCATCGGCATAACTTCTTTTCAATAAAAGTGAACAGCAGAGAATCGTAAGAAAATTAAATTTAGAAAAGTTTGCTCCGGTTTTCCGGGCCCGCCTGCCTGACAGATGGGGAAGCCTGTCTGAACCGGTCGGATTGGATGACAGCATCGTCGGTTTGTGATACAATAAGCGCACTTACTGGTAGATTCATCCACAAAACAAATGCGAGGGGATCCGATGTATAACAAAAAAACGCACGCCTGGATCGGAAGAGCGGCCGCCTGCGCTCTGGCTGCGATCGTCGGCGCGGGCGCATGGTTCCTGGCGTACGGCACCCGGAGCATGCAAGTGAAGCTTTCGGGCAGCGATGAGGCCTTCGGCAATCCCCTGATGGGATATGCTCCCTCGGCGTGGCACGACTCCGTCGGTGACGATGTGACAATGCTGTACATGGACATCACTTGGCGGGAGCTGGAGCCGGAAGAAGGCGTTTTCGACTGGGAGAGCATTGAAGAAGAGAATCAGCTGGACCGCTGGCGGGCGGAGGGCAGGCATATTGTGCTGCGTTTTGTCTGCGATGTGCCGGGCAGCGAAGAACACATGGACATTCCCGACTGGCTCTATGAAAAAACGGACGGTTCGGGGTCCTTCTACGACACCTCTTACGGCCGGGGCTATTCCCCGGACTACCGTGATCCGGTCTTCCTTGCCTGCCACCAGAAGGCGGTTGCCGCCCTCGGCGAGCGCTATGGCCGGGACACGCTCATCAGTTATATCGAGCTGGGCAGCTTGGGCCATTGGGGCGAGTGGCATATCCGCACCTCAGCAGGTCTCGCACCCATGCCCGAGCAAGCCGTCCGGGAGCAGTATGTCCGGCACTGGACGGAGGCGTTCCCGCAGGCAAAGATTCTCATGCGGCGTCCCTTTGCAGCGGCGGCGCAGTATGGGTTCGGCATCTACAACGATATGGCGGGCCATCCCGAGGCCACAGCCGAGTGGCTGGACTGGATTCAAAACGGCGGGGAATATGACCAGACCGGAGAAGAAAACGCGCTGGTTCCCATGCCGGAGGCCTGGAAAACCGCGCCCATCGGCGGCGAGCTCACCAGCTCACTGGAGATGGAAGAAATGCTGGACACGCAGCTGGAACGCACGGTCTCTCTCATCCGGGAGTCCCACACAACGTTTCTGGGCCCGAAGATCGCCGACGCGGATTTCCTGCAGGGCCGTGCCGCACTTCTGCGGAACATGGGGTATCGGATATGGATATCGGATGTGGAGCTCTCCGCCCGGCCGGGAGGCAGTGTTCAGACGCAGCTGACCTGGCAAAACGACGGTGTGGCCCCCTTGTACGCTGCGTGGCCGGTGTATCTGCAGGTCATTGACGAGACGGGAAAGGTTCTGGAGCAGGCGGAAGTGGAACTCTCTCTGGAAAGCCTTCTTCCCGGGGAAAGCCTGACAACCACCACAGCCATAGAGCGGATGGAGCGATGGAAAGACCTGGAACGATATGGATTGCAGCTTGTGATCGTGGACCCGATGACCGGACAGCCTGCTGTCCGATTCGCCAATGAGAATGCGGTCGACTGCGTGCTGGAGCTTTGGAACCCGTTCTGATTCGATGCGAAAAACACCGCTGCGACGTGCCGAAGAGTTCTTCACAAAGTAGATTTTGTATGGTATAATGACCGCAAAGTCATAATATCATTAAATCGTATTGGCAAACACGGGCAAACCCGTGGACGCAAAGCCTAGTGCCTAAACAGTTTGTTCTGCATGGTTGACTGGCCGCAACAGGATTTGTTGCGGCCATTTTTTTATTTAGAGGAGCTGCATATGACTGAATACGACGCTTTCGCGATGCAAGAGACCGACGGTACTCTGTCATTTGTTTATACAAAGATACCAGCCGAAAAAATACCGGAGAACCTCAACGGAGAGAGCGGGCATCATATTTGTTTTGTGGAGGCGCTGACAGGGCTGATCGCAAAGCAGCTGGTTCAGCTCACCGACCAGTACGAACTGGATGAAGAGGCGATCGCCAAGATCACATTGGCCTCCTCGCTGCACGATATCGGAAAATCCCGGATTCCGCATGCCATTTTGGACAAGAAAAGCACGCTGACCCCGGTTGAATACGACATCGTGAAAAAGCACACGACCATTGGCGCGCAGATGCTTGAGGAGGTTGATACCCTCGACCCGGACATCAAACGCTACGCCAGAGACATCTGCCTTCACCACCATGAGCGGTTTGACGGCACGGGGTATCCCGATGGCCTGAAAGGCGACGAGATTCCCATATGGGCACAAATCGTGTCCATCGCAGATGCCTATGAAGCCATCACTTCGGAGAGAAGCTATAAAAAAGCGCTTTCCCGCGATGTCGCGCTGCAAATGATTACCAACGGCATGTGCGGCGTGTTCAATCCTCTGCTGATCCGGTGCCTCGTGGAAGTGGCGGACTACAAGCAGCTGGAGGACATCCGCAGCAATCTGATGACCTCCCGGTCCGTTCATGCCGACTCGTACGCGCTGGCGCCCAAAAGGGTGCTGCTAATGGGCAATATGCGCTATATCACACGGTCGTTTATCGAGAACACCTTTCCCGAAGCGCACATTTCCATCATCGGCAAAAGCCTGCTGAAAAATTCCAGAAATGTGAAAGTGTACGACGTGGACAAATCGCTCTACAAGGTTATCCTGGATACATACGATTTTGACCTCATCGTCTATTTTTCCAACGGGCTGACCTACGACACCGCGGACTCCGGCGACACGGAGGAGCTGCGCCAGTTGTTGAAAGTCTCGCAGCATGTGTCCGACGCCAAGGTGATTTATCTCTCCTCGCTGGACGCCGCCTTCGAGGCAACCAGCGACCGGGGCATCCTGGCGGCAGCCAAGGAAAACGTCTGCTTGTACTGGGCAAGGCAGAACAACATCAGTCTGAAAATCGTACGCATTCCCTATCTGTACAACGGAGCGGCTCCGCAGGACTTTCTGTACAATCTGTTTGAGCAGATGCGTACTCGCAGAACCGTCAAACTGCGTGAATCGGCGGACGAAAAAATGTATTTCCTGTCGCTGAGCGATTTGTCCGAGCTGATCGTTCGAATCGCGGACTCCTGGGCCCCCGGAGAAGGAATCCTGACGGTGAACGACGATTTCAACCTCACCTTCGGCGATCTTTGCAGTGCGCTGGGCAAGCTTGCGGAGGGAGTGACTTTCGATTTTGCCGGGCAGAATCCGCCCAAGCGGCTGGAAATGAAGAACACCGCTCTGAAGCAGCAGTACAGCTGGTTTTCCAAAATTTCGATTCTCACAGACCTGCCGGACGAATACCAGGCGTATCAGAAAATCGTTTCGCCCGCGTCCACCCGGTGGGAACGGCTGAAAGCGCAGTTCGGAAAGTGCACCACGCCCGTGAAGATCACAGAGCTGCTGATGATGTTTGTGCTGTGCGAAGTTCTGGTCCAGGTCACGGATTCGGCGCTGTTCTTCTCCATTGTGGACTTTCGCCTGACGTATATTGTCATCATGGCCACCCTTTACGGACTTGGATACGGCATGGGCGCAGCCGCGCTGTGCTCGGTGTCCTGGAGCATTTCCAAAATCCTCTCCGGCACCAGCTGGCTGACGCTGTTCTATGAGCCCACCAACTGGCTCGCATTCATCTTCTATTTCCTGGTGGGGGCTGTCTGCGGCTATGTGAAACTGAAAAACAACAATCAAATTCGGTTCACCACCGAGGAAAATCGTCTTCTGGAGAACAAACTGACTTTCACCCGCCGCGTTTATGAGGACACGTTCAATGAAAAGCGGGACCTGAAAAAGCAGATCATCGGCTCCCGGGACAGCTTCGGCAAGATCTTTGATATTACGCGCCAGCTGAACACCGTTGACACCCATGAATTGTATCTCAAAATCGTAGACAGCTTTGAGAATCTTCTGGACAACAAGAGTCTCAGCGTATATTCCGTCAACAAGGGCAGTGGCTTTGCCCGTCTGGAAGTCTCTTCCCGGGACATTGTCCACGAGGTCTCCCGCTCCATCTCGCTGGATACCTATGCGCCGGTCATCGAGGTGCTGGACCGGGGCGAGGTGTGGCGCAACACACATTTCATCCCCAATATGCCCATGTTTGCCCGCGGCATATATCAGGACGGCAAACCGCTGCTGCTGATTTTTATCTGGCATGCGCAGAGTCATCAGCGCTCTCTGTATTATGTCAACCTGTTCCGGATTTTGTGCGATCTGACCCAGATGTCCTTCATCCGGGCTCATGAGCACAGCCACGATGTGCATGATCAAACCTACATCGGGCACACCATTCTGCAGAATGCGCAGACCTTCCGAAGCACGCTGCACGTCTTCCGGGAGCTGCAAGAGCGGCGGGTCTTTCAGTTCCTGCAGCTGGCGGTGGAGCCGGACGGCCGCTCCCGCGAGGAGCTGAGCACACTTTTGTCCAAGTGCGTGCGCACAAACGACATTGCGGGCCTTCTGGAAGACGGCAGCGTCTGGCTGCTGCTTTCCCAAGCAGGGCCGAACGATTTGAAGTTCATCCTTCCGCGCTTTGAACTCCAGGGGCTCTCAGTGCGTGTGGAGAACGTTCCCGATCAGCCGGCATCAGCGGCTGACAGAACCGAGGCGCTGCCTGTGCCCGAAACCGAACCGCCAACGCAGCGAAATTCTGCCGTGGACTGGTATCCCCAGGAAGCCCGCACGCCGGAAACGGCGGGAAGCGGCGCAAAATCATGACCTGACAGAGGTGATCGAAAACATGCAGTGGTATGAAGCCGCTTTTGGGACATTGATGATTCTGCATCTGCTGAGCTGCGCGCTCCTTTTTGTCGGCGCACAGACCGGGGTGCTGAAGGTGCGCCGGCTGATGTGTCTGATGGCTTTGCTGCTGCCCTTTTGGGGAGAACTGCTGGTCGTGGTGCTGCATTTTCAGATTTTGTTCAAACAGGTTGATCGAAGCGACGTGGGAGTGGAAAAGTTTCACGTGGCTTCAGAGCTCTACCGGGGCATCCAGCGCGACGAAAGCCGCACGTCTGCCACCACGGTGCCCCTTGAGGAGGCGCTGATTGTGAACGCCCCCAAAGAGCGCAGGGCGATGATCATGGACATTTTGAACGACAATCCCAAGTCCTATGTGGAATTTTTGAAAATGGCCGGCAACAACGAGGACACCGAGGTGGTGCATTACGCAGTCACTGCCATGGTGCAGATTTCGAAGGAGAACGACCAGGCGCTGTGGAAACTGGAACAGCGGTATGCACAGACGCCGGACGATCCTGTCGTTGTGACGAATTACTGTGAGTTCCTGTGGCATTGCCTGGAACAGGGACTGATGCCCGAACAGGTGGAGCGGATGAACCGCAATCTGTTCGACATGTTGATTCAGAAGAAAATCCGTCTGACATCCGGAAAACTGACGGATTATCTGCGCTGTATTCAGAATGCACTGGTGCTGAAAAACTATACCGCCGCTGCCGCCATGCTGGAAAAAGCCGAAAAGCGCTGGCCGTACAATGAAGATGTGCTGATTCTGCGCATACAGTATCTGGCCGATTTCCAGCGGGCGGATGACATACAGGCTTTGCTGAAGAAACTGGACGAAAAGGAAATTTATCTGACCGCCAAGGCCAAAGAGGTGATCGCGTTTTGGAGAGACTGAAAAAAAGACTCGCATCCTTTGAGTACAAGGGCATGGCGGCCATCATCGCTGTGTTCGCGGTCATAGCGGTCATCCTGTTTTTGGAGCGAAGCGGCATCCAGTACCAGTACAACCGTCTCTCGCTGGAACTTCTGCCGGACGATGCTGCCATGCCCAAGGCGCAGGCCCTGGCCGAGAGCGGCGCCGCCAAAGACTGCCTGCTGCTTTACAACAGCGAGCGTGCGGACAGCCGGCAGGCGCTGGAGCAGTTTGAAATAATCCTGACGGACATGAAGGTGGCGCACGATACGATCGACCTTGCCGAAACCGACGATTACCGGTTTAGCGACTATGAAACGGCGGTTCTGCTCATCAGCAATCTTTCGGATCTGGGCGACAAGCTGACGGAGATGACGGCCTGGGTCTATGACGGCGGCGGAGCACTGTTTCCCCTGACGCTGGTGAAAGAGCCCTACTTTACGGTCATGGAATCGAAGTTCGGCATTCTGGAATCCTCTTACGAGTACGCGCAGGTGGACAGCATCTGCACCACCGAGAATTTCATGATCGGCGGGGGAGAGAGCTTTTCCATCATGGATGGCTGGGAGTCCGCTCTCACGGTGCGTCTTGATCCTTCCCGGACGACGACTCACGCCTTTACCGGAGATGAGCGGCAGATTCCGCTGGTTTGGGAGAGCAGCTACGGCAAGGGGAAATTTGTCCTGGACAACTTCGGCCTCTACACCAAAGAGGTCCGGGGCATTTACGCCGCATCCTACAGCTTGCTGACCGACGTCTGCGTGTACCCGGTCATCAATGCTTCCAGCTTTTATCTGGACGATTTTCCGTCGCAGATTCCCTCGGGCAGCAGCGAGTACATCTGGCGCGATTACGGCACCACCATCCGGGATTTTTACACGAACATCTGGTGGCCGGATATGATGAATCTTTCGGATCAGTTCGGCCTCGCGTACACCGGTCTGGCCATCCAGTGCTACGACGATGCGGTGGACGGGACCACCACGTCTCTGCCGGACAAGCGGACCTTTTTGAATTTCGGCAGCATGCTTTTGCGCATGGGCGGCGAAATCGGCTACCACGGCTACAACCACCAGCCGCTGTGCCTGGACGACTGCGACTACAACGGCGTGTACGACTATAAAACCTGGGAGAGCGAGGCGGCCATGAAAAGCGGCCTGGACACCCTGATGGAACTGTGCGAAGAACTGTTCCCCGGCGTGCAGATCTCCGTGTATGTGCCGCCCTCCAACATTCTGTCGGACGGCGCGGAGGACTTCCTGGCGCGGGAATACCCCAACATCCGCTCCATCTCGGGCATTTATTTTGAAAGCGCGGACCTGGACTTCTACTGCGTTCAGGAGTTTGACGTTCGGGCGGACGGCGTGATTGAGCAGCCGCGCATCATCTCGGGCTGCAACATGGACGATTACATGAAGCTGGCCGCTTTTTCGGAGCTGAATCTCCACTATGTCAACAGCCATTTCACCCATCCGGATGACGCGCTGGACCCGGAGCGCGGCGCAGAGCTGGGCTGGGAGACCTTGAAGGGCCGCTTCATCCAGTATCTTGAATGGCTGTACGGCGCGGCGCCCAACATTCGCAACTTTACCGGCAGCGAGATGGCGGCTGCCGTACAGCGGTACGCGGCGATCACCGTGTCCACCGAGGTCCGCGGAAATACCATGGAAATTCATTTGGGAAATTTCTGCGACGAAGCCCAGCTGATGGTCCGGTTCAACGAGAAAGCGCCCGCAGAAGTCACCGGCGGGACGCTGGAGCAGCTCACCGACACGCTGTATCTGCTGCAGGCGGATCAGCCCGATGTAACCGTGACACTTTCCTAGAAAGGCAGGGACCACCGAATGCGGATTTGTTTGGTACTGGAAGGGTGTTATCCCTACGTTAACGGCGGCGTATCCACCTGGATGCACCAGTACATCACCGAGATGCCGGAACACGAGTTTGTGCTGTGGGTCATTGCGGCCAAAGCGGAGGACCGGGACAAATTCGTGTACCAGCTGCCGCCCAACGTGACGGAGATCCATCAGGTTTTTCTGGACGACGCACTGCGCCTGAAGGGCACCGGCGTGATGGGCCATGCGTTCACAGAGGAAGAAATCCAGGCGCTGGAAGAGCTGATCAGCTCCGGCAGGCCCAACTGGGACATTCTCTTTTCCATGTATCAGGTACAGCGGATCGACCCCATGGCCTATTTGAAAAGCGAAGCGTTCCTGTGTGCGTTTGAGGAAAGTCTGGAACAGAACTATCCGTACATCGCGTATTCGGATGCGTTCCATTCCACCCGCTCCCGTCTGCTGCCCGTATTGTATCTGCTGGGAACGCAGGTGCCGAAGGCAGACTGCTACCACGCCATCTGCACCGGCTACGGCGGGCTTCTGGCATCGCTTGGGTCCTGGCTTTACGAAAAGCCGCTGGTGCTCACCGAGCACGGGCTCTATACCCGCGAACGCGAAGAGGAGATCATCGGGGCCAAGTGGGTGGGCAAGGCGTTTAAGCAGCATTGGATCCGCTTTTTCTACATGCTGTCCGATTTGATCTATACCCGCGCATGCCGAATCACATCACTGTACCGCGGCGCCATGCAGATGCAGATCGACATGGGCGCTGCCCCGGAAAAGTGTTCCGTAATCGCCAACGGAATCAGTTGTGAAAAATTCTGCGTCATTCCCCACAAACCCGAGGACGGCATGGTGGACATCGGGGCGGTGGTTCGCTTCGCGCCCATCAAGGACATCAAGACCATGATTTATGCCTTCTATGAGCTGTGCACCCGGATGCAGAACGTGCGTCTGCACATCCTGGGAGGAGTCGACGATCAGGAGTACGCCGACGAGTGCTTCGCCCTGATTGAGCAGCTGAACCTGCAGGATAAAGTGGTCATTGCCGGGCGCGTGGACATCGTCGATTATTTCCGCAAGCTGGACTTTACCATTCTCACCTCGCTGTCGGAAGGCCAGCCCCTTTCGGTGCTGGAGTCCTTCGCGGCGGGGCTGCCGGTTGTCACGACGGACGTGGGCTCGTGCAGCGAACTTCTTCTGGGCACTCCGCCGGATACTTTCGGCCGGGCCGGCTTTTTGTGCCGCCCATGCAGCGCGAAAAACTGGCGGACGCCATGGAGCAGCTGTGCTCTTCGCGGGAGCTGCGCCTCAAAATGGGGCAGATTGGCCAGAGGCGCGCCTCGACTTATTTCCGCTACAACATCATGCTGACCAAATACCGGGACCTGTACAAGGAGGTGGAGGATCTTGGCCGGAATCGGCTTTGAATTAAAAAAACTGTTCAGGCACAGCGGCGTGTTCGCCTCGCTGCGGGCCTTTGGATACGCCACGGTCATCACCACCGGCCCCATGCTTCTGGGGGTGGTCCTGATCCTGGGCCTCATGGGAATCTGCGCCCTGGCCGGCGTCTCCACCTTCGACCGGGAGCTGCTGATCTGCATGATCACCTACGTGCTGCTGGCCACGGTGACCGTCACTTCCTACCTGTCCATGGTGGTCACCCGTTTCACGGCGGATATGCTGTTCGAGGAGCGCACCGGGGAAGTGATGCCGTCTTTCTGGGGCTCAGCCGTTCCCATGATGGCAGTCGGCGGCGTTCTCTGGCTGGTGTTCCTGCTGTTCTCGGGCGCCACCTTCGTTCAGGGCATGCTTCTGTACATCCTGTTTCAGGAACTGATCCTGGTGTGGCACGCCATGAGCTATCTGACGGCCATCAAAGACTACCGCAATATGTTCCGCTCCTTTTTTGCCGCCATCGGTTTGGCGCTTCTGCTGGGGGCCGTGCTGGTGCTGCTGGGTGGCCCCGCCATCGAATCGCTGCTGTTTGCGGTCTCGGTGGGCTACGGGGTGAAACTGGTCTGGGACATCATTCTGCTGTACCGGCATTTTCCCCGGTCGAAGGCGTCCGCTTTCAACTTTATGGAGTGGATGGATAAATTCCCGGAGCTTCCCTGGATTGGGCTCTTCACCAGCATCGGATTGTTCTCCCATCTGGTCATTATGTGGTTCAGCTCGGTGGGCGTCCGCTTGAAAGGCCTGTTTTTCGGCGCGCCTTACCACGACGTATCGGCGCTGGTGGCTTTTCTGACCATCCTGATCACAACGGTCAATTTTGTGGTTTCAGTAGAGGTCAACTTTTACCCCAAATACAGGAACTACAACAGCCTTTACCGTGACAAGGGAACCGGCCGGGACATTGTGCAGGCGGAGAAAGAGATGCTGGCAGTCCTGAAGAACGAGCTCTTTTATACCGCGCTCAAGCAGCTGCTGTTCACGGCTCTGGCCATTGCACTGGGAGGATATCTGCTGGATCTGGTGCCGCTTGGTTTCGACGAAGTGATGAAGGGATATTTCCGCACTCTTTGTGTGGCGTATGGGCTGTATGCCATCGGCAATATGCTCATGCTCATCCTGCTGTATTTTATCGATTACAAAGGGGCGTTCTGGGGAACGGCTGCCTTTGCCGCCGGTACGGTGGTGTTTTCCGTTGTTTCCCTCTTTTTTCCTTCCCTATACTACGGCTTCGGCTTTTTGGCGGCTTCCATGCTCTTTGTGGTGGTCATGCTCGCAAGGCTGAACTATTACATCAAACGCCTGCCTTACTATATCCTTTGTGTGCAGCCCCTGGTGGAGAAAGACACCGTGGGCCCGTACCGAAAGGCCGCAAACTGGATGGCGCATTATTTGGAAGAGGAGAAAAAAACATGAGAGTAAGAAGAATGCTGAGTATTGTGCTTGCGGCGTGCATCCTGCTTTCCCTTGCGGGCTGCGCGGGCGCGAGCGAATCGGCTGCGTCCGCCCCGGCGGATTACAGCTCTGCCGGCGAGGTGGTTCAAACGGAATCTTCCGATCTCGAGGACCTGCACCTGCGGGATAAGGACCTGCTTTATGAAAACCAGGACCCCGCGGACGTGGTGACGATGTATTTGACGGTGTCCACCGGGAACGCCGCGGAAAACACCGACCACACCTGGGAAGAGATCAATACCTATTCGGTCTATGATTACGAAGAAATGGGCGTGGACCGGTACCAGGTGGCCGGGCTCATTCAGGTGGGCGACGAGAACGGACCCGTGGCGGGGGAGCTGGGCTACGGACAGTCAGCGCCCAACTGCACCGTGCAGATCCGCGGACAGACCTCCAGCATGCTGGCTCAGAAGAATTACAAGATCAGCGTGAAGGACAACAAGGGCGAATGGAACGGCCAGACGACCATTGCTCTGAACAAGCACCAGTCGGAAGGGCTGCGCTTCCGCAACAAGATGGCTTATGACCTGATGGCGGGCATCGACGAGATGATGGGGCTGCGCACCACTTTTGTCCATCTATATGTAAAGGATACGACCGCGGGCGGCTCCGGAGAGTTTGAAGACTACGGCCTGTACACCCAGGTGGAACAGCTGAACAAAACCGCCCTGAAAGCCCACGGACTGGACAAAAACGGACACCTGTACAAGATCAACTTCTTCGAGTTTTTCCGTTACGAAGACACCATTATGATGGCGGACGACCCCGACTATGACCTGGAGGCTTTTGAAGAACTTCTGGAGATCAAGGGGGACGACGATCACACCAAACTGATCAGGATGCTGGATGCGGTCAACGACTATTCCATACCGGCCGAGGAAGTCCTTGAGGAGTATTTCGACGTGGAGAATCTGGCGTACTGGATGGCTTTTCATCTTCTGCTCGGAAACCGGGATACGCAGAGCCGCAACGTCTATATTTACAGCCCTTTGAACTCCAATAAATGGTACTTCTATTCCTGGGACAACGACGGCATGCTGAAACGCAACGAATACGCGCTGAGCGGACGCTCCGACGGCATGGGCTGGGAGGACGGCGTGAGCAACTACTGGGGCAACGTGCTGTTCCAGCGGGCGCTGAAAACATCGAGTTTCCGCCAGGCGCTGGACGCTGCGGTGGAGGACCTGATGGATTACTTCACAGCCGAGCGGATCAATGGCATGGTGAATGAGTACAGCGCCATCGTCAAGCCGTATGTGTACCGGATGCCGGACATCGAATATGCGCCGCTGACCGAGACCCAGTACGATCAAATTGGCGCTGCACTGTATTCCGAAATCCAGACCAACTACCAGTCGTATAAAGAATCCTTCCTCAACCCCATGCCGTTTTTCATTGCCACACCCGTGTCCGAAGACGGCCAGTTTGTCTATCAATGGGAGGCCGCTTACGATTTCAACGCGGAGAACATTACGTATACCTTTGAACTGGCAACGGACTATACCTTTGCCAATCCGCTGATCCGGCAGGAAGGAGTGGTCATTCCGGAAATCCGGGGCGACGCGCTGCCGGCCGGCCAGTATTTCATACGGGTCACAGCCAAAAATGAGAGCGGCCGCGAACAGTATGCCTTTGACTACTATGTCATCGAGAGCGGCAAGGTGTACGGCACCAAGTGCTTCTACGTGGGAGAGGACGGAACCATCGTGGAGGATGTCTATGTGGAAGAATGAGCGTTACCGCAACGAATGGAAGTACCTCATAGACACAGCGCAAAAAGAAGCAATCTGCAGCCGTCTGGCGCCCGTGATGCAGCTGGACCCCAACGCTGCCGATGGCGGCTATTCTCTGCGGAGCCTGTATTTTGAGGACTATTTCCAGACTTCCAGCGCAGAAAAGGATGCCGGCGTTCTGCAGCGCAAAAAGTACCGCATCCGCATCTATAATTACTCGGACAGAAGCATCAAGCTGGAGCGAAAAAAGAAATTCGGCAGTTACATCTATAAGGAATCCGCCCGCCTGACCCGGGAACAGTTCTATCAGATTCTGGATGGGGATTACGGCTTCCTGCTTGCAAGCGACCAGCCGCTTTGCCGCGAATTTTATTATGAATGTGTCAGCAACGTCATGCGGCCGCGCACAATCGTGGATTATGAGCGCCAGCCGTGGATCGTGGATGCCGGAACGGTCCGCATCACCTTCGACATGAACGTGCGCGCCGCGGTCGGAAGCTACGATATCTTTGATGAAACGCTGCCCGGGCTTCCGGTGCTTGAGCCGGGCAAATGCGTCATGGAGGTCAAGTTCACCGAATTCCTTCCAAACTTTGTGAGAGAGGTCCTTCCGGACCGGGCCAGCGAGTTTACGGCTGTGTCCAAGTACGTTCTGTGCTACAAAAAAACCGCGTACATGAATGGGTTTCAATATTGGTTTGAGAATTAGGAGAGGAAAAAATGAGTGTTCAAGATTTTATCAAAAAATCCGTCCTGGAGTCAGGTGCCTTTGACCAGGCAACCATCATTGAAATCGCCCTCGGTCTGATGATCGCCCTGCTGGCGGGCTGCCTGATCTATTTTGTCTACAGTAAGTTCTATGTGGGCGTCATCTATTGCCGCAGCTTTGCCATTACCTTGGTGGGGATGACCGTGCTCACCGCAATGGTCACATTGGCCATCAGCACCAACATCGTGATCTCCCTCGGTATGGTGGGCGCGCTGTCCATTGTCCGTTTCCGCACCGCCGTCAAGGATCCGATGGACTTGCTGTATCTGTTCTGGGCCATCACCTCGGGCATTGCGGCAGGCGCCCGGATGTATGTGCTGGTGGCCGCGGCCGCGGTCATCATGGTCCTGCTGATCGCGCTTTTCCATAAAAAGCAGCAGAAAGGACGCATCTACATTGCGATTATTCACTATTCCGGTGAGGAAGCGGTTGAAAACATCATCCGCTCCTTCGGCAAAATAAAGTATTTCATCAAATCGCAGACTGTGCGCAAGGGCACAACGGAGATGGCGGTCGAGCTGTTTTTCAAAAAATACGATGAGCTGTTTTTGGAGCGGCTCCAGGCAGTGGAGGGCGTGCAGGACGCCACTTTGATTCAGTACAACGGTGAGTACCACGGCTGACAATGAAAAGCAGGCTGCCGATTCCCGGACGGCGAAGAAAGAGCTTTGTGTGTCCGGTGAGACGCAGCTCTTTAGCTGTGAATATTTTCAAAAGCAGAAAAAGCAGCGAGGAATCAAAAGATTCTTCGCTGCTTTTTCTTTATCCAATATCCTGTGCCTGCATTTTGACAATTTCTTTTTTTCTGGCGGCCTCATGTCCTTCGCCCCACATGAGAAGGAAAATCAGCGTGGGGAACAGGATGATTTTCCAGTCTTTCGCCGGGTCAATCATTCCGTTCAAGAAGAGCACCGCCAAAAGAATGCCCCACAAAAGAGGCACGATGCCGCCTGCATACCAATACTTCGGGGGACGGCGGCAGGCCCAATAGTGGAACAGGATCACAATCAGGGTAATCACGAGCGAAATCGCTATTTTCATCGAACGTTCCTCCTTACATATCTCTCGCTTTCATGCGTTCCAGCTCTTTTTGCTGCAGCTTTTGGTATTTATCCCGTCCGGTTCCCCAGTCCCCGAAAAACAATGTGTTCAGGACAATGAACGGAAAAACATACCGCATTTCCAGAGGAACAGTGCCGCTGGCAAAAATCCAAATGGTCCCTACAAGGATCAGGCATGGAATGATGCCGCCCCAAAGCGGGCTTTTCATTTTTGTGCACAAAAGATACTCAGCCACCATCAATATCAGAGCAATGGCAAATCCCGCGGCAAGCTCCAGAACCGTTGCGTCAATCATTTTTATTTCTTCCTTTCCTTGCTGCATTTTTATTTTTCTTTCTCTTGTTTGTACTTATCAATAATGAGTTTCGCTGTTTCCAAATCAATCCGGGAATCCACGGCTAACCCTTTGATGAAGGTGGAAAAGGGTTCCTCTTCCTTTTGGTCATTCAGCTCGATTTTTTGAATCAGCTTGTCCAAACGAAGACGTACCGTGGGATAGGACACCTCGTACAGACGGGCAATTTCTTTGAGCGAACCGGACTTCAAAACAAAATTTTTCAGAAACACGGCGTCCTCCGGTTCCAGTGCAAGGATCCATTGCGGAATCTTATCTATTTCCATTTTCAATTTTCCTTTCGTTCTTAATTTAACTAAATTTAATATAACATAAATAAAATTAAAGTCAATAGGAAATTTAATTTAATTTTAATTAAACTGCCAGTGAAGATATGCCGGTTCTTTCCGGGTGTTACGGTATTGATCTGTCGCGGGACGCACTCGCACAGAGAGAGGGCAAAATCTTTCAAAATAGGCCTTGATATGATACAATGCTATCTGTCCCGTCTGCGTCTCTGTGGACACAGTGAAATGCCGGGCAGTTTATGTGCAGGAGGAAAACCAATGCTTTTCAATTCTTGGCAATACATGGTGTTTCTGCCGCTTGTGGTATTGCTGTATTATTGCCTGCCACACAAATGGCGCTGGGGCCTTTTGCTGGTGGCAAGCTACTATTTCTATATGAGCTGGAATGCCAAACTGGTCGTTCTGATTGCAACGTCCACGCTTACTTCCTGGGCGTGCGCGCTTTTGATCGAGCGGTCATCCCAAAAATCCAGAAAGCGCGTTTTTCTTGCACTGGGAGTCGGCGTCAGCCTGGCGCTTTTGTTTTTCTTCAAATACTTTAATTTCCTCAGCAGCAGCATTACGGCGCTTCTGCGGGCATTTTCTCTTCCTGTGGACGATTTCACCATACAGGTGATGCTGCCGGTGGGAATCAGCTTCTACACCTTCCAGACCCTTTCGTATGTGATTGACGTATACCGCGGCCGCCTCGCTGCTGAAAAGCATCTGGGCATCTACGCGCTGTACGTCAGCTTTTTTCCGCAGCTGGTCGCCGGACCCATTGAGCGCGCGTCCAACCTTTTGCCTCAGTTTCACGAGCAGCACCGCCCCAATGCCGATCAAATGAGCTGGGGCCTGCGGATGATTGTCTGGGGCCTGTTTAAAAAAGTTGTGGTGGCGGATTTCTGCGCACAGTACGTGAATCTGGTGTACAACGACCTTTCCACCTTTGGCCCGGCCGCCTATGTGATTGCAACGGTCCTGTTTGCCTTCCAGATCTACGGGGACTTTTCCGGATATTCCGACATTGCGCTGGGCAGTGCCCGCATTCTCGGTTTTCGTCTTATGGAAAATTTCCGAAGCCCGTATTTTGCCCGCAGCGTGCGTGAGTTCTGGCGGCGGTGGCATATTTCGCTGTCCACCTGGTTTATGGACTACATCTACATTCCTCTGGGCGGAAGCCGCGTAAGCACCGGGCGCCACCTGGCCAATCTGTTCATCACCTTTTTGGTCAGCGGTCTCTGGCATGGTTCCAAGTGGACCTTTGTGGTATGGGGCGCCGCTCACGGGCTGCTGGTCATGTTTGATGTGTGGTTCCTTCCGCTTCGCAGCCGCTGGGAAAAGCGTCTTCACAGCCCGGCCGCGCTGAGCGCTTTCCATTTTGTGCAGACGCTTGTATGTTTCGCCGTGGTGTGCTTTACCTGGTCGCTTTTCCGTGCGAACAGCATTGCCGATGCCGTCACCGTGATCACACATCTTCCGCTGGCGGTCCTTTCGCCTGTGCAGGGGCTTCGGGATGCACTTGCTTCCATGGGGCTGCAGCCTCTGGTTCTCGTGCGGCTGGGGCTCAGTCTGGGCGCTGTGCTTTTGTTTGATTGGGTGTATTACAAAAAAGGCGATCCTTTGTTGCTTTTGCCCCGTGCGCGCGCTCCCTGGCGCTTTGCGCTGGCCTATGCGGCGGCACTGGCGGTGCTTGTATGTATGCTGACGGTACCGGAAGGCACCGCTGTGGAATTTATCTATTTTCAATTTTAAAGGGAGGAGAGGACATGAAAAAGTTTTTGATAAAGCTTTTTGCCTATGCGTTCTGTCTTCTGCTGCCTTTTGTGGGTTATTTTTCGTGGATACAGGCAAAGCCGGCCGCTTATGCGGGAAGTCTGATGGGGTCGGTGCATATGAAATCCAGGCTTTTGGCGTCCACCCCCGGAGAGAGAATCATCGTTGTGGGTGGTTCCAGCGTGCCGTACAGCATTCGCTGCGAAACGGTCAGCGAGGCCGCCGGCATGCCCTGCATCAACCTGGGCGCAACGGCTTATCTGGGCCTGGAATACTATACCAGCCTGCTGGAACCGTATGTGCATGAAGGCGACATCATTGTGTTTGCGCCGGAATTTTCCATGTTTGAAAATGTGGTCAGTTATACAACCGCATGGATGGCGGTGGAAAACGATTTTTCCCTGATCAAAGCGCTGCCGCTTTCCTATTATCCCGAAATGGTTCAGAGCTTCTATTCCTACTCCCGTCAGAAATTGGCAATGCTGGCGGAAAGCGAGATGCAGTCTTACGAGGAGGAATATGAAAGTTTCGGATTCGGGCCCTGGGGCGATATCACCTTCGAGCGGGAAAACATTCTGCAGGACAAGTACAATACAGAGGACTGCCGCGCTGTGGATGCCGATACGCTTTCACCGCGGGTTGTCAGCGCGTTGAATCGCTTTGCCAAAAAGGCGCAGGAAAAAGGTGCCCGGGTGTGCATCACCTTTGCCCCGTTCAACCGGTTGGCTTTCACCGGCACCCAGGAGGGGCTTGATGCTTTTCAGCAAAAGCTCACCGAAAGCTGCAGCACAATCCCGGTCATCAGCCGGGTGCAGGACAGCCTGATGGACGAGGATTTGTTCTTTAACAGCAACAATCACCTCAACGACAAGGGCATGGAGATCCGGACAGAGAAACTGATCGACGATCTGCGCGCCGCAGGATTCATACAGTAAAAAGCCTGACGGGACCGGAGACTTGAAGCATCCCCAAAAGCAGCGGTGAATCACTTGATTCACCGCTGCTTTTTTACCTGCAAGGGCCACGAGCTCGGTTTCATTTTGGCCGAAACAAGAAAAAAGCAAGATTTCCATAGGTGAGAACCGGCCCTCCCTGTGATATGATAAGAGCAGTCACAGGGAGGCGAAAAGAATGAAGCGCGACCACACCGTTCACCGGCGTATGCTGGACTATGCGTATCAGGAGACCGATGTGCTGTATCGGGATTTTTCGATTTCCCCACAAGGATACAGCGAAGCACAGGCAGAGCAGCGCCGTGCACAATACGGAACCAACCGTTTGTCCGGCCGGGCGGCGGACACGGTGTTCTATCGGCTGCGAAGGGCGTTTGTCAATCCCTTTACCGTTATCCTGTTCGTTCTGGCCATTCTCTCCTTCATGACGGATGTGGTTTTGGCGTCCAACTTCAGCCGCAGCATCACCACACCGGCCATCATTCTGGGAATGCTGCTGGTCAGCGGCATTCTCCGTTTTGTTCAGGAACTCAGGGCAAAGCGCATTGCCGATCACCTCACTGCCATGGTTTCTTCCACAGTGCATGTGCGCAGGGGCGGTGCGTGGATTGCGCTTCCCTCGGAAGAGCTGGTGGTGGGCGACCGGGTGCGGCTGACGGCCGGAGACCGTGTCCCGGCCGATGTCCGCCTGAGTGCCGCAAAGGATTTGTTTGTCTCCCAATCGGTGCTCACCGGTGAGAGCGCCATTGTGGAAAAGCACGCCGGTACGCTTATTTCGGGACAGGCGCGGTCTTATTCCGAATACAGCAACCTTGCGTTCATGGGCTCGTCGGTCACCGGGGGCACCGGAGAGGGAATTGTGCTTGCCGTGGGCAAAGATACGGTTTATGGCGGATTTTCCATGGCGGAATCGCACCGGAAAAACGGCTTTGACCAGGGGGCGAATTCCATTGCATGGGTGCTCCTTCGCTTTATGGCTGTTTTAGTTCCGGTTGTCTTTCTTGCCTGCGGGCTGACCAAAGGCGACTGGCTCTCCGCGTTTTTGTTCGCCCTTTCCGTGGCAGTGGGGCTGACGCCGGAAATGCTGCCCATGGTGATCAACGCCTGTCTGGCCAGGGGCAGCGCAGCCATGGGAAAAAAGCAAACCATCGTCAAAAACATCAATGCCATGCAGGGCTTTGGCAGCATGGATATTTTGTGTGTGGACAAGACGGGCACGCTGACGGGGGACAAAGTCTTGCTGGAATACTACATGGATCTTTTGGGCAACGAGAGCCAAAAAGTTCTGGAACTGGCCTATTTGAACAGCCTTTATCACACCAGCGTGCAGAACCATCTGGACGATGCCATTTTGAAATACCGGGAAATGCCGGGGCGCGGCGCCCATTGTCAGATGCTGGAGCAGCAGCATCCGAAACTGGACGAACTGCCTTTTGACCATGAGAGACGCTTTGCCAGTGTTCTGGTCCGGGCGGGTGAAGAAAACCTGCTCATCTGCAAAGGCAGCGTGGAGCAGGTTTATCAAAGATGCAGTCAGATCGAATACAAAGGCGAGCGCCGCAGCATCGGTGCGGATGACCGTGCCAGCATTCACGCGGTGGTGGATGAGATGCTGGAAGACGGCATGAAGGTTCTGGCTGTGGCCTATAAACCGATGAAACAGGCCAGCATGTCACCGGACGACGAGCAGGGGCTCATCCTGCTGGGATATCTGGCATTTTTTGACGCACCCAAACAAAGCGCCGCCGCTGCCATAAAACAGCTGCAGCAGCTGCATGTGGGTGTCCGGGTGCTGACCGGCGACAACCGGGATGTGGCAGTCTCCGTCTGCCGGAGACTGGGCATCGACACCGCGCAGACGCTGACAGGCAAAGAACTGGAAAAACTGACCGACGATGAACTCCCGTTAAAGGCGGAGCGCACCGCGCTGTTTGCGGAGCTTTCGCCGAAACAGAAAGTCCGAATTGTGCAGACCCTTCGGGAAAACGGGCACACCGTGGGCTTTTTGGGAGACGGCATGAACGATCTGCCCGCGATTGTGGAATCGGATGTAGGCATATCCGTGGACACGGCGGTGGAAGCCGTGAAAGAAAGCGCAGACGTTGTGCTGTTGAAAAAAGATCTGAATGTACTGGAAGAGGGCATCAAGGAAGGGCGGAAGGCCTTTGCCAATGTGTCAAAGTACATCAAAATCACCGCGTCCTCCAATTTCGGAAACATCTTTTCCATTGTGATCGCCAGTGTATTTTTGCCGTTCTTTCCCATGACATCCCTGCAAATTTTGCTGCTGAATCTTCTGTACGACATTTTGTGCCTTGTCCTGCCATGGGACTCCGTGGACGCGGAAGTCTGCGCCAGACCTCTGGAGTGGTCCGGCCGGACGCTGGGACGTTTTATGCGCTTTTTCGGGCCCATCAGTTCTTTTTTTGACATTCTTACCTTTGCCTGGCTGTTCTTCGTCCTTTGTCCCATGGTCTGCGGCGGAAGTTTTGCTTCGCTGACCGGTGCAGAGCAGGCGCATTTTGTGGCGCTGTTCCAAAGCGGATGGTTTTTGGAATCCATGTGGACGCAGGTTTTGATTCTGCATCTTCTGCGCACGCAAAAGGTGCCGCTTTTGCAAAGCAGACCGTCACGGCCGGTCATGCTGGTGACGCTTTTGGGAACGCTGCTGTTTACCGTTCTGACCTTTACCTCGTTGGGCGGGCTGATCGGGCTGACCGCGCTGCCCGGGATCTATTTTATCTATCTGGCGGTGGCTGTGCTGCTGTATCTGGTGTGGGTCAGCCTGGCCAAGCGGTGGTATGTCCGCCGGTACCATGAACTGCTCTGAGAAAGGAGGAATCTGCAATGAAAAAACATGTGGGTTTTATCTCTCTGGATTCCTCCCTGGCCCGGTGGCTTTGGGAGCAGCTTCGGTGCGCGGCGCCGCACACCGAAGCCGCGCAGGAGCTGCGGGAAGGTCTGAGTGATCTGATGGACGGCACGGTGGGCTCTCTGATGCTGGAATTGGGTGAGGAGCCTGTGTCTGCGCCGGGCGACACCCTTTGCTGCGGCGCGCTTTCCATTGACCTGAGGCTGCGCCGCGTCAGCCGGGACGGAACGGAAATTTCGTTGACGCCCAAAGAGTTTGACATTTTGTATTTTCTGGCGCGCAACCGGGGCGAGGTGTTCACCAAGGAGCAGATTTATCAGGCGGTGTGGGAAAATGATTACCTGCTGGACGACAGCAACATCATGGCCTTTATCCGAAAGCTGCGCAAGAAGATAGAGCCAAACCCGGACGCGCCGGAATACATCCTGACCATCTGGGGCGTCGGGTACAAGTTCAACGACCGATTGTAATTCTTACGAAATCGCAAGAAAATCGCAAGGTTTTGACCATGTGATTTTTCTTGCGATTTTTTTATACTGACAAAGGCCCTCAGAAAAACAGACAACCGGGAGGTGAGAGGCATGGACTCTGACGGCAATCCCCGAAGGCTGATGCAGTCTGCAAAAAGCGGGAGGACCATGCCCCCGTGGACTGTATCGCCTTGATTTCATGCAAGGAGGTAAACATCCATGAACAAGAAAGAAAAACGCCTGGCGGCGAACCAGGCGGCCGTTCGCGATGAGCAGAACCGCCGCATCCAGTATGCGGCGACCGTGCCGGTAAAGGACGTGCTGAAAGGGCTGCATACCACGCTGTGCGGCCTGGACGCACAAGCCGTCTCAGCCAGCCGGGCCGAATACGGCAGCAATCACGTCACCCATGAAAAAAAGAAGTCCCTGGCAAGACGGTTGGCCGATGCTTTCATCAATCCCTTTACGGCGATTTTGTTCGTTCTGGCCCTGGTATCCACCATGACCGATATGGTTTTTCCGTATTTTTCTCTGTTCGGCAGCCTGCCGGAGGATTTCGACTGCCTGACCGTGATCATCATTCTGACAATGGTGCTGATTTCCGGCACGCTTCGGTTTGTGCAGGAATCCAGAAGCGGAAACGCCGCGGAAAAGCTGCTGTCCATGATCACGACCACCTGTTCGGTGATCCGCAAAAATCAGGAAAAAGCGGAAATTCCCATGGATGAGCTGGTGGTGGGAGATCTTGTGCATCTGTCGGCCGGAGATATGATCCCCGCGGACGTGCGCATTTTGGAAGCCAAAGATTTCTTTGTCAGCCAGGCCGGCCTGACCGGCGAGAGCGCGCCTGTGGAGAAAATTCCGCACATGAGCGAGCCCAAGGACAGTGTGACCGAGTACGCCAACATCGCTTTTATGGGCAGCAACGTGGTTTCCGGCAGCGCCACGGCCGTGGCCGTCTGCGTGGGAGATCACACCCTCTTCGGTTCCATGGCGTCCGCCGTGGCGGGCGAGGCCGTGGAAACCAGTTTTACCAAAGGGGTCAACGCCATTTCGTGGGTTCTGATCCGCTTTATGCTGGTCATGGTCCCGCTGGTGTTTTTCATCAACGGCATCACCAAAGGGGACTGGCTGAATGCGTTTTTGTTCGGCATCTCCATCGCGGTGGGCCTGACGCCGGAAATGCTGCCCATGATCGTGACGACCTGCCTTGCCAAAGGCGCGGTGTCCATGAGCAAGAAAAAGACCATCGTCAAAAATTTGAACTCCATCCAAAATTTTGGGGCGATCGATCTTCTCTGCACCGATAAAACCGGAACGCTGACCCAGGATCAGGTGGTGCTGGAATATCATCTGAATGTCAACGGCGAAGACGATACCCGGGTGCTGCGCCACGCCTATCTGAACAGCTATTTCCAGACCGGCTACAAAAATCTGATGGACCTGGCCATCATCCGCAAAACCGAGGAGGCCGAGGCGGAGGATTCCCAATTGGTGGATTTGTCGGAACACTACGTCAAGGTGGACGAAATCCCCTTTGATTTCACCCGCCGGCGCCTGACGACGGTAGTGCAGGATCAGAACGGAAAAACCCAGATGGTGACCAAGGGTGCGGTGGAGGAAATGCTTTCCATCTGTTCGTTTGCAGAGCGTGACGGCGCCGTGCAGCCGCTGACGGATGAAGTGCGCCGGAGCATTCTTCAAACGGTGGATGCGCTCAACGACAAGGGGTTCCGAGTGCTTGCCATTGCGCAGAAAAGCAATCCCTCTCCGGCAGGCGCTTTCGGCGTGCAGGATGAACGGGATATGGTGCTCATCGGTTATCTGGCATTTCTGGACCCGCCCAAAGAATCCACTGCGGATGCGCTCAAGGCCTTGAAGAATCACGGCGTCCACACCAAAATTCTCACCGGCGACAACGACAAAGTGACCCGCACCATCTGCAAACAGGTGGGACTGAAAGTGCGGAACATGCTGCTTGGACCGGACATTGAACGCATGAGCGACGCTCAGTTGGCCAAGGCTGTGGAATCCACCGACGTCTTTGCAAAACTGACTCCCGATCAGAAAGCACGTGTGGTTTCCATCCTTCGGGAAAACGGCCACACCGTCGGGTTCATGGGCGACGGCATCAACGACGCCGCCGCCATGAAAGCGGCCGACATCGGCATTTCGGTGGACACAGCGGTGGACGTGGCCAAGGAATCGGCGGACATTATTCTTCTGGAAAAAGATTTGATGGTTCTGGAACAGGGCATTATCGAGGGCCGCAAGACTTATGCCAATATGATCAAATACATCAAGATGACGGCTTCTTCCAACTTCGGCAACATGTTTTCGGTGCTGGCCGCGGCCGCGCTGCTGCCGTTCCTGCCCATGATGAGCGTGCAGCTGATTTTCCTCAATCTGATTTACGATTTGTCCTGCACCGCGATTCCCTGGGACAATGTGGATGAGGAATTCATCGCCAAGCCCCGCAAGTGGGATGCCGCCAGTGTGGGCAATTTTATGATCTGGCTCGGGCCCACCAGTTCGATTTTCGATTTTACCACCTATCTGTTCATGTACTTTGTGTTTTGTCCCCTGGTGGTGTCCAACGGCGTGCTGTTCAATGACCTGCCCGCCCATTTCCATGGCGCGGAATTGGCAATCCTGCAGGCAAAGTACATCGGGCTGTTCCAGGCGGGCTGGTTTGTGGAGTCCATGTGGAGTCAGACTCTGGTCATTCACATGATCCGCACGCCGAAGCTGCCCTTCCTCCAAAGCCGGGCCTCGGCGCCCCTTACTTTGCTCACACTGACCGGGATTGTGGTGCTGACGGTCATTCCCTTTACGCCGCTGGGGGCGGCGCTGGGCTTTGTGGCTCTGCCGGTTACGTACTTTGCCTATCTGATTCCCTGCATTCTGCTTTATATGGCACTGGCAACCAGTCTGAAAAAGGCCTATGTGCGGCATTACGGGGAACTGCTTTAAAAATGGGAGGTGTTTTTTGTGAATTGGAATACGTTGTGGATGAACTTATTTGGAACGACTTCTTTTCTGGGCATTCATATGAGCTTTTGGGCGGCGCTGGCCGCGGTTTGCCTGATTGTTATTTTGATGAATGCAATATTCTGGGGAATGAAACCTCAAAAACAGGAACAGCCGGAATCGACGAAATAAGGCGGGCGGGTTTTGCTCAAAGGGTTCCGCTGTCCGGTTGTCCAAACAACCGCTTTGAAACGGGGACTCTGGTATACTGATCTTATTCTTATCAGGAACCCGAGAGGAGACGGTCAGTATGCACGATTTTATTTATAGGGCAATCTGGCTGCAGGTGGTCCTTTTGGCAATCGGCGTTCCGGCGCTGTTTGTGGTGTTCCTGGCGGGGCGCTGGCAGCCGGGCGCGGGCGAAGAACAGCCCTTCAACGGATTGCTTCGCAAAAAAAGCCGGATTCGCTCCATTGCGCAAATCGGACGGCTGGGACAGGTGGACGCAATCAAAGCGCTGCAGCCATACTGGAACTCCAAAGACGCAGATGAGCGTTATTTCAGTCTCTATTATTCAGCCTCCTTGTGCGTATGGCCCAGAGCTGAGGGAACCGCTTTGCCTTGCAATTCTTGCCGCTCCGTTTCGGGGAGCGCGAAAAACCGAGATGCTGCGTGCGCTGCATCTCTCAAACGCCGAACTTCAGGACCATGCCGATCGGGCCAGCGGGGCGCAGCGCGCGGATATTATTCGCAGTTTGAACGGCGAACAGATGACAGCGGATGAGCTGAAGCGCCTTTTTCAATTACAGGAGACAGACCCGACCATTCGGCGCGCAGCCATTCCCTGTCTGACGGCCTGCCCGTTGGAACAGGCGGTTTCCTATATCCGCAAAGGGGCTGTTTCGGACGCGGACCCCGTTCTGCGCGGTTTGATTGCCGTCCGTCTTGCAGACAGGAACGAGGCGGATGCGCGCCAGCTGCTGAGCCTGATGCTGGAGGACCCGGTGCTGTCTGTGCGGGAAAGCGCTATGGAAAGCATGGCGGCCCACGGAGAGGAAGGCGCCTTGCTTATGCTGCAAATGGCAGGCGGCGCCTCTTCGCCAAAACAGAAGCTGGCGCGCCGCTACGTATCGCTGAAGGGACTGTGAGGAAACATTTTGCCTGATTTTGGAATCGAACTCATCCGCATGATCGGTCTGGTCATCCTGCTTTATTATTTCATTTGTCTCTTCGTCACATTTCTTGTGGTGTTCGGGTCACTTGTACGGGTCGCGCGCAAAATGCGGGTTGTATCCGCAAATCTGGATCTGCCGCAAGAGGCACTGGAACCGGTTTCTGTGCTGGTCCCGGCCTATAATGAGCAGCTGACCATTGTGGAGACCATTCGGTCTCTGCTGCGGCAGGACTATCCGCAATTTGAAATTGTGGTTGTCAACGATGGCTCCGGGGACGAAACACTGACCGTCTTGCAAAACGCTTTCGACCTTGTGCCCCTGGAAAGTGCCGGCGGACAAATGCTGCCCAGCCGGCCGGTCCGCGGTACCTTTATCAGCAAAATCGACCGGAGAATTCTGGTCATCGACAAAGAAAACGGCGGAAAAGCCGATGCGCTCAACGCCGGGGTGAATGCGGCGCGGTTTCCGCTGGTCTGCTGCACCGACGCCGACGGTATCATGGAATCCGATACGCTTAAGAAGCTGGCCTGCCACTTTGCCAGGGATGAAACCGTGGTGGCTGTCGGCGGGGTAGTGAGGCCTCTCAATGGCAGCACAGTTGAAAACGGACATGTCTCGGGCACCGGCCCGCCACATGGTGTTTGGGAACGGATCCAGGTGGTAGAGTATCTGCGGGCGTTTTTGACCGGCCGCTTCGGGTGGGAGAAGGCCAATGGAATCCTGATTGTTTCCGGTGCACTGGGTATGTTTCAAAAGCAGGTCCTGCAGGAGATCGGCGGGTATGCGAACACGGTCGGCGAAGATATGGAATTGACTTTGCGCATTCACGAAACCATGCGCAAAAACAGGCGGCCGTACAAAATACAGATGGCAGTGGACGCGGTTTGCTGGACCCAGGTTCCGGATCGCTTGTCCGATCTGCGAACACAGCGAATCCGCTGGCATAAAGGGCTGACCGATGCGTTGTTCCGCCACCGAAAAATGCTTTTGAATCCCCGCTACGGCACGGTGGGAATGGTTTCACTTCCGGTGTTCTGGCTGCTCGAATGGTTGGGGCCGCTTATCGAGATGACCGGCTATTGCCTGTTGATCCTTTTGCTGGTGACAGGAAATCTGACCCCTTCCGCTGCACTGATTTTCGCAATGGCTTACCTGTACGGATTGATCCAAAGCCTGATTGCCGTTGCGGCAGAGGACAAAGTCAGCCGTGTGTATCCGGCGCTGGGGGACGTGCTGCGTTTGCTGGGCGTTTGTCTGATAGAGCCGGTTTTGTACCGGCCGCTGCTGGTCTTCTGGCGCTGCATTGCGGTGCTCTCCATCCGGCGCAAGGCGGTCTGGGGCACCATCAGCCGCAGGCAGTTTTCTCTATAAAATAAAAGCCGAACGTTTAAACGTTCGGCTTTTTGTCCTCCGGCCAATCGTGCGTAAAAATAGGATTGACTTTTTGCAGAGCGGTATATAATAAAACGTTAAATCTGTTTCAGATTTGATGAAACTTGGAAGGAAAATCTCGGGGAGGATAAACGATGCTATTTTACAGGACAATTGTAATGACTGCAATGACCGACGAAGTAGAGCCGCTTTTGAAGAGCTGTGTTCAGCAGGCTCTGACAAAAGGAATCGGACCCGACTGGTATGAGCGGGAAGGCCGGGCCGTAATGCAGCATTACGACGATTTTGAAAAGATTCAAAAGCGGATAGAGCAGAACATCGCTCCTTTGGACACCATGGACCTGACGGCACTGTTCTTTTTGTTCCTTCCTTACGCAAAGGAAAAGAACATTCTGTTTGACGACGAACTGGTGCGGCAGGTGGCGCAGTATTTGAATATGGAAACAGATTCCTTCAAAGGAAAGCTGCGGCGCTTGCGTGAGATTCGAAACAATGCCATTCACGACGACTGCGACAAAAATGTAAAGCCCGATGCCGTTTATCTGCAAAACGGCACGCAGGAAAAAATCTGGCTGGACGATATCGAAACCATTATGGCGAATTTTCAAAGTTCGTTCCAGCTGACCAGCTACAAAGTACATCTGAACCGTCTGATTGAACAAAAAAGAAACGAAACCGAAGCGATCCCGGTTTATGCCGATCAAATCTCCGAAGCTGAGGCCATTCGCAGAGAGTGTGTGCGGATTCACACTCTGGATTGTTTTAATGGACCTCTGGTGTCACCCTTATCGGGGGTGGCTCCCTGGGCGGGTTCCCGGTCCGATCTGGACAGCCTTCCCTGGCCTTCCGAATTGAATGCACAGCCGATGCCGGCAGCACCTGCGGCTGCTCCGGTCAGCGGCACGACCGCCGGACAGACCAACTTTTCCGATATGGTCAATGATTCCGCCGCCCATTTGGCCGAGCGGGTCAGCGGCGGTTTGGGCAAGTTTCTGCGCTTTCTTGATAAGAAGAATTGAGGAGGATCAGCATGAATCAGGAACAGATCTTACTGCAGCAGGGCATGGAATGCATTCAGAAAAAAGACTATGAGGGTGCTTTTTCCAATTTTCAGCAGGCGTCACAGATGGGGTATGCCGTGGCCATGAACAACCTCTCGGTGTGCTATGCAAAAGGATACGGAACGGCGGTGAACCGTGTGGAGGCGTTCCGCTGGATGAAAGAGGCGTCTGAAAAAGGTTATGTGGAATCCTACTATTCGCTGGCACAAAAATACCGCCTGGGCGACGGAACCGCCGTGGATTTGGACAAGGCGCTTTTCTGGACCAATCTGGCGCTGCAGAATTCGCCGGAAGACCGCTCTCAGGCGCAGCAGCTGATGCAGGAGCTGACGCTGCTGATGACCGGAAACGCACCGGTACCCAGCGCTCTGGATCAGGGAGTGCAGCACTATAACGCCGGCCGGTACCAGGAAGCCTTTGCCATTTTTCAAGCCGAGGCCGAGAAGGGCGTTCCGGTTGCCATGAACAATCTGGCCGTGTGCTATGGAAATGGGCAGGGCACTGCACCGGACCCGGCTGCGGCATTTCGCTGGATGAAAGCGGCGGCTGAAAAGGGATACACCGGTTCCTATTATCCGCTGGCTGTGAAATACAATTCCGGCAACGGTACTCCCGTGGACAATGTTCAGGCACTTGCGTGGGCCCGCAAAGCGGCGCAGATCGCCGGCGGTCAGCAGGCACAGGCGAAGGCGCTGGTCAAGAAGCTGGAGTCCACGTCGGATGAGGCCCGTTTTCACCAGGGGGTGCAGGCTTATCGTGCCGGCCGGTACGAGGAAGCTTTTGAACTTTTTAAAGAAGGGGCGGAAAAGGGCTTTCTGGGACCTATGTACAATCTGGCGGTTTGCTATCAGAAGGGAAGAGGCACCGCGCAGGACCTGGAAACGGCTTTTTCTTTGCTGACGCGGGCAGCCAAGGGTGGCTATATCATGGCCATGAACAATCTGGCCGTGGCCTATGCCAAGGGCGAAGGCACCGAGCCGAACCCGGCTGCGGCATTCCGCTGGATGAAAGCGGCGGCAGAAAACGAGTATGCTCCGTCTTACTACCCGCTGGCCTGCAAATATATTTTGGGAGCCGGTACACCCGTGGATCTGGAGCAAGCAACTTTCTGGGCGCAAAAAGGCATTGCTTGTAAAGACGAATCCGTCCAGAAAAAATGCGAACAGGTAATGCAGCACATTCGCCGGCAGCAGAAGGAGTCGGCGTTTCAGTGCCCGGAAAGTGCAGTGGCGGATTACCAGCAGGGACATCAGCTGTTCCAGGAAAAACGCTATTCCGAAGCGTTTCCTTTGCTGGAACGCGCGGGCCGCGCAGGACATCCCGGCGCACTGTACGACATCGGCCTTGCCTATCATTCGGGTTTGGGCGTTCCCCCGACAGTGAGCCATGCCAAGCGCTTTTTCCGTGAGGCCGCTTACCGCGGAAGCCAAGAGGCAATTCGAATGCTCGCCCTTGGCTTCGATGCGAGCGTACATTCGGCCGATCTCTTCCAGTGGCAGATGTACGCCCAATACCATCAGCTGGCCGGGTGCAAGGATGTGTACGACCAGGGCCTGCGCAAGCGCCTTCAGAAACTGCGGGCGCAGTCGTCCGGCTGTGAGCTGGGCCCGGTATCTGACAGTGCCCGGGACGCTATGGTGAGCGCGATGAAGTGCTTTGTGGAACATCCCACGGTTATGCTTAAAAACGTCTATCACAAGCAGGGGCTTGCAGATGCAAGTTATTATTTACTGAATGCGGCCTCTTACGGCAATGTGGACGGTGTGTGCGGATATGTGTATTATCTGGATGCGATCAACAGCAAGGGAGAGTATACCCAGACCCGGAATGAATACCTGCGTCTCGCTGCATACATGGGTCATTCCTACGCCATGTACCGAGTTGCGAAACTGTATGAGGGCAGTGAGCCGGATGTGGCAAAGCAGTGCTATTACACCGCTGCCAAATGGGGTTACGGCCCGGCCATCACCTGGTGTGCCCAAAACGATGTGACAATGGATTGATACAAAAAAGTACGATGAAGCATTTGCTTCATCGTACTTTTTTGCGCTGCACCCGGCGCACCGGGCGAATGTATTTCCAAAAACGTTCGCAGTCATGGTAAAAATAGAAAATTCTGCCGGGGGATGTGTCCAGACAGCAGCCGGATGCGCTGTAATCAAAGCTTTTCATAGCCCGCTCCATTTGAGCCTCCACAGCGCTGTTTTCTGTTTCAAAATCAAAGGGGCCGTGTTCAAAAACAAGATATTCCCCTTCGGCAACATCCATCAGCGTCATTTGTTCGGGCACGGGGCCGCGGTAATCGGGCGGCAGCCGCACCCCATAGCACTCGGCAAGGGGAATGCCCCAGCTGCAAATTCTTCCCGCGGGATCGTTGAGAAAGCCATGATCTGCCCGCTGCTGCTGTCAGGTTTGCCGTTCCCCAGGTCGCCCAGTTTCTCCGGAATGCTGTCCAGCAGGCCGCAGATGGTCTCGCAGTCCTGCTCCGGAATACAGCTTTGCTTTTGCCAGAAATCCCAGTAGCCAATGCTTTCGTAATTGCGAATGTGCAAAAATTTGTGCGCGGGAATGGTGACAAAATAGGTCTTTAAATCAGTTGCCGAACCATCGGGATTTTTTTCGGCCGTGTCCGTCAGATAGCAGTCCAGCGGCCGAATGATCGTGCGCAGCGCAACGGGTACAGGGCGCTGGCGGTATTCGCCGGGGGTAATGCCGTAAGCTTCTTTGAAGGCACGTGTAAAGGCCTCGTGAGAGGAAAAACCGTATTTCAGAGCAATGTCCAAAATGCCTTGCGGTGTATCCCGCAGTTCTTTCAGCGCAAATGCCAGTTTCCGGTAACGCAGATAGTCGCGGAAGGGCATCCCGGCGATCTGACGGAATTTCCTCGAAACGTGGAAATCCGAATACCCCAGCTTCTGGGCAAGCTCGTGCAGCGTCAGCTGTTCGTCCTTCTGCTGCCGGATGCACCGGTCGATTTCCTCAATCAGAATCTGAATGTTTTGGCTCCATTCGTGCATAGCCGCATCACCTCTCACAGGGTATTATAGAATGTTCTCCGCCCAAATGCTTGATTTGAATTGCGCAAAGCAGAAAAGCACGGTGAAACGGTTCACCGTGCTTTTTTGTTACTTGATGGCGATGCAGGAGATGGTCAGCGTAGAGAAGTAAAAATCCGGCCGGATAAACAGCTGCTCCAGCTTTTCCAGATTGGCCACCATACGCTCGTGGTCCTGGATGAACTGCGGATTCTGCGGGTCCTTGTTCAAAGGACGCAGGGTGTACTGCAGGCGAAAATCGAAATAGTAGTGGAAAAAATCTTCCCGGGCGTCAAAATCCATTTGGGTGGTGTCATCCACCTGATAGTTCATTTTGATGTCCGAAAATCCCACGCCGCGCAGCCAGGGATAGTATTTGCGCCCGTGATACCGGTCGCTGGAGTTGGACTGCCGGGTACAGTCGTCCAGAATCTGCTCCACCAGACCGCCGTCATCATACGCCAGCATGGCGCCGTCGTCTACCCCGCGAATGATCAGCGCTCCGCCCTTGCGCAGATACCGGCGCAGCTTCATCAGCATGCGCGAGGGATTTTTCAAGTGATGCAGGGTCAGCGCGCAGAAGATCACATCAAAGGCATCCACGTCTTCTTCTTCCATCAAATCCTGCATGTCATCGTCAAAACTGCGGGATTCGATGTTCATCATATGATAATGGAACATACCGTGGTCCTCGGCATTTACCCGGTCGATGAGCGTTTGATTGTAATCGATGCCGATTACTTTTTTAAATCCGTATTCCGGTTTGAACCGCAGCTCGGTGACATAGCCGTCGGCGCAGCCTACGTCCAGCCCAATCAGCTCTTTTCTTCCGTTCATGCGGGAAATCGCATATTCAAAGGACTTGGCGTCGTGTTCTGCCGAGTAGGCTGCCTGCCGTTTCAGCCGTCGGCGCTCGGGTTTGATGGCCGAGTCGTAGCCGGATGTGATGTCCTTTTTCACTCTCTGATAAGTGGTGGGTTTCGTCTCTTTGACGGGGGCTTTTTCAAAGGCGTTTTCCACGCCTTTTTTCATGTCTTTGTAGCCGATGAAGCTCAGCCAGTTCAACAGGCAGTCGTACACCAGCTGCGCTTCCGACTGGGTCACTTCTTCGGTCATGGAAGAGCGGTCGTGGGTCAAACGGTTGCGCAGTTCCACGATATAGTCCAGTGAAATGGACCGGATGATGCCCATGTTGTTGTCCGTGTATTTACTCCAGCGGTCCAGCAGCCGAGAGCGGTTGAACAGCCCCACCAGTTCGCCGAATCCAAAGCGGGTGTAGCTTTTGCTGTTGTTTCCGATTTTGGCCTCGCTTTCCAACAGCGCGGTTCGGTCGTCAATGGGCAGCTCGCTGAGCGCCTGCTTGTAAATGCGTTTCAGAATTTCTTCCAGAATGGCGCAGGACTCCTTCACAACGGAGTCATAGTAGTGGAGCGCCAGAAAATGCTTGATCTTTTCCAGTTGATCCCCTTTTACAATTTTCTCCATGCCGCAAATCCTCCTAAAACCGATTGGTTTGGATTTATTCTAGCATAGAATGACAAGAATTTCCAAGATATGTTATAATCTTTTATGAAAATGTCCATGCGGAGGATGGAATCATGAAGGTGAAGCGGTTCAGAGGGAAAATTTTTTATCCTGTCATGTATGAAGGGGATTCTGCGGCCTTGGGCGAGGTGACAGTCACCACAAACCGGCAGAAAACAGTCCCTGTGTTTGAAAAAAGCAGTGTCCATTGCGAGGAGATGCGCAAAGGACTGGGATGTCTGTTGGACGGCACACATCCGAACAGCATTGCCAGCGTTTACACAGTGGCGCGGCGCGAAGTGTTTTTCTATCCCAAAAACAACAAGGGCCTTGTGTTTTGCACCCGCAATAAGCGACGAGCGCCCATCGCCCTGGGGGAAATCCGCTTTTTGCTGTTCGAAACCCACGTGGCGTTTTTTCAGATGGATTTTGAACTGGAAGACATGTCTCTGGAAGAGACCATGAACACAACCTATTATCTGTGCGAAGTGAAGGACGCGGCCAATCACTTCGAGTATGAGAATCAGCGCTATGACCCGGTCACAAAGCAGAAAACAGGCGAACCGGTGTCTTTTTCCCTGAAGGAATGGTTCCTGCGCTGCGCTTCCTATCTGCCCGGCTGCCGCAGCTTTGAGGATCGCCCGCTGGAAGATCTGACGGCCAAACCCATTCTGTACGGCTATTATCTGCTGGACGAAAAACCGGAGAATTTCGAGCGGCTGGGCATCAATATCGCTCAGAACTACAAGCTCTCCTACAAGGGCGCCGAAAGCGGAGACCATATCCTGCAGACTTTTGAAAACTCTGCTTGGTGCGTGTCCTACAATGGTGCGATCAACGTTTCACATCAGGTGGAGGACCCGGTCACCAATCAGTTTTTTGAAACCACCTTCGCCCACAAGTGGGCCTCGGAATATTTGTTTTTGTTCATCAACACCCTGCATCAGAAATATGCGGTGCTGAAATATCTGGCAGAACTGAACGATTTGTCCTGCGCCCAATACGATTTTGCGCTGATGCGCAAGCTGCTGGTGAAAGGGGAAGTGATGCAGGAAAAGTGCGCGGTGCTGAAAAAACGCAGCTTTTTCAATCTGCCCAGCCACGTGGAGCACGTGAATCGGGTGTACGGCTTCTTTCAGTGGAGCTTTGATATTCCGGGATATCTGGCCAGCCTGAACGCCGGGGTGGAAACCTCGGTCAGCGTGTGCAAAAGCTATGTCACCCGCACCAAGGAAGTGGAAGATCTGGAAAAGTCGCTGCGCACTACCCGCAACGAAATGTATATCGCGCTCATCACCGCCAGCATCACCTGCCTGACCTTTTTCAATTCCTTTTACGGCACGCTGCAGCACCTGCTCCACGGCCGGCTGGACCAGATTGATCTCAGCTCTTTGATTGTAGCGGCCACATTCTTTACCACCATCGCCACGGTAGCCGTCAATCTGACAAAGCAGTTGGATGAGATGAGCGATCTGCGGGATCAAATCCGCAAGCTCAAAAGCCAGACCGTCACTTTATAAACCAAAAGAGTCCGCCAAAGCGGACTCTTTTTTCTTCATTATGAGCGTGGCGGCGGTTCCACGGAATCGTTTGCCTGGATGTGAATGTATCGGGCCTTCCATTTGGAATACAGAATCCGCTGGCTGGAGTACAGCCCGCCGTACCCGGAGAACAGGTTTGCCACCGCGCAGCACAGCGCAAAGTAGACAAGCCCTTCTGCCCCGAACAGCTCCACCGCCAGAACCGTGGCTGCAATGGGACAGTTGGCCGCTCCGCAGAACACTGCAGCCAGACCCAGCGCAGCGGCAAAGCCGGCGGAAATGCCCAGTAGGGGCCCTGCCACGCAGCCGAATACCGCGCCGATGAAAAACGAGGGCACCACTTCGCCACCCTTGAAACCGGCGCCCAAAGTCAGCGCCGTGAACAGAATTTTCCACACAAAGTCCATGGGCAGTGCTGTGCCCTGCTCCACGGCCGCAGTGATCACATCCATACCCGCGCCGTTGTAGCGGGTGGTGCCGCACAAGAACGTCAGTGCCACCAGCGCAGCACCGCCGGCTGCGGCCCGCACCCAGGGATTGGGCAGCCATTGTTTCAGCCGGTGTTCCGCGCTGTGCACCGCCGCACAGAATCCCAGGGATACAAGCCCGCATCCCATGGCCAGCACCGCCGTCTTTGCCAGCAGCAGCGCATCCAGTGCCGGGGCCTCCACCGCAAAGCGGGTGGGGCCTACCCCCATGGCCAGCGATACGCCGTAAGCCACAATGGCGGCCACCAGGCTGGGCAAATAGTTTGCGTGGTACACCTGTCCCACGCTGACCACCAGCACCGCAAACAATGCCGCTGCGACAGGCGTGCCGAACAAAGCCGAAAAAAACGCAGCCATGCCGGTCATGGTCACGGTGCGCAGGTCCCGGTCATCCAGACGGAACAGCCGCCCGGTGTGAAAGCCGATGGCCCCGCCCATTTGCAGGGCCGCGCCCTCGCGCCCGGCCGAGCCGCCGCACAGATGGGTGAGAATGGTGCCGCAGAAAATGGCCGGCAGCAGCCAAAGGGAAATGCGGTTTCCCTGATGTACCTGGTCAAAAATATCGTTGGTGCCCTGGCCCTCGGTGCCGGTCAGGCGATAGATGGCCACAATCAAAAGTCCGGCCACGGGCAGCAGCCACAAAAGCCAGGGATAAGTGCCGCGCAGCTGAGTGGCTTTTTCCACGCCTATGTGAAAAATGGTCCCCAGCACACCGCTGACCAGCCCGATCACCAACGACAGAGCAGCCCATTTGACCAGTGTCGCCCCGTACAGCCCCCACAGGGCCAGGTATTTTTGAAAGGATTCTTTTTTCACAAAAACTGCGCCGCCTTTTTGCAGAATCATTGTTCGAACGCCTCTTCATGGGCGAGCACCGCGCCAAAGTCGTTTAACAGAAATTATAGAACAAAAGGCCCTGCATTGTCCAGTGCAGGGCCTTGTTTCAGTCGGAAGTGCGCAGAGAGCGATAGGTGGAGCGGATCAGCACTGCTGACTCCGGCAAAGACATGCGGCTTTGATTCGTTTCATGAATTTACCCTCCTGACAAAATAAAAAACGTGCGGCACGCAACCGGATTTACGCCGTTTGAGTGCCACACGTTGTATTTCAGATTATAGCAAAATTTTGCCCGAATTTGCAAAGGCGTTTTTGAACAAAAAAACGGTGTTGGAATCCGAAAGCCTTTGCTGTTTTGCGCATGGGGATCAGCGGTCCGCGCCGTCCAGATATTCGGCACAGGCCAGCCCGGCCACCAGACCTTCTCCCACGGCCTTGGCCACCTGCAGAGGCTGGCCGGCCATGTCCCCGGCGGCAAACAGGCCCGGGGTGTCCGTGCGCTGATGGGCGTCGGTCTTTACAAAGCCGTTCTCCGTCAGCGCAAGCCCCGGCACCAGCGCTCCCGCAGGCACCGACGCCCGCAGAATGAACACGCCGGAAACCGGCAGAACCTGGTCGCCCACGCGCACCCGTTCCACGGTCTGGCTGCCTTCAATCCCATCCAGACGGCCGGGAATGAATTCCGTGTTTTCGGCCAGGCGCTCAGGCCGCTTGGGGGCGATGTAGCGCACCCGGCATCCGATGGACGCGAGGAACTCCGCCTCTTCCGGCGCGTCGGGGCCAAGACCCCACACGGCCACGTCCTGCTGGCGGTACAGCATGCCGTCGCAGGTGGCGCAGTAGGAAACACCCCGGCCCAGGAACTCCTCTTCGCCGGGCACGGTCTTTGCCTTGGAAACACCGCAGGCAAGGATCACGCTGCGGGCGGTGAGAATTTCGCCGGCAGCGTTCACCAGGAAGGTGTCTCCCAAGGGCATCACGTTGCCCGCCTGGGCGGTGCGCATTTCCACTCCCAGCTGGCGGGCGTGGGCGGTGAACTGGTCCATCATTTCGGCACCGGTCAGCCCGGGCATTCCCAGATAGTTGTCCACTCGCTCTGCCTTGCGCAGCAGGTTGTCTCCCGCGCACAGAACCAGAGGTTCCTTGCCCCTCTGACGCAGGTTTACAGCGGCGGACAGGCCCGCGGGTCCACCGCCGACCACAATACAATCCCAAATCTTTTCCATAACAGTCTCCTTTTCAAAGCTGAGTTCAAAGAAGCTCGGCCAAATCGTAAATTTCCATGTCCGGGCGGGCAGAGCTTGTGTTCTGCACCCGGTTTTTGTTGTACCAGCAGCAGGCAAGGCGGGCGGCGTTGGCCCCGGCGATGTCGCTGGTCAGAGAATCGCCGATCACCAGAACTTTTTCCGGCCGCGCTTTGGTGCGGCGCAGCACCTGTTCAAAATAGGCGGGCTGAGGCTTTTGTACGCCCAGCTCCTCGGATACGAACACGTCTGTGAAAAAGGGCGCCAGCCCCGTGCGCTCCAGCCGCGGCCGCTGAATGGCCGCGGTCCCGTTGGTAATCAGATACAGCCGACGGCCGTCCGCCAGAGCCCGGCACACTTCCAGGGCATGGGGCTCCAGAATCAGCCGCTGCAGCCCCAGCCGGTGAAAGGATTCAAAAAACGACGAGGTATCCATATTGTATCCCATCTCCCGCACCAGCCGGGAAAAACGGCCGTGCTGCACCTGGGGCTTTTCCATTTCACCCCGCTCAAAGGCAGCCCACATCTCCCGGCTGATGGCCCGGTAGCGGGCCAGAATCTGCCCGTCAAAAGGAAGCCCTTTTTCCTGAAACAGTGCTTCCAGGGTCAGCTCCTCGTTGCGGGTAGTGTCGAACAGAGTGTCGTCCCCGTCGAACAGCAGGGTGGTAAAACGGTCCTCCAAACCAAAGCCTTCCTTCTCCGGCGGGGCCTTGACATCCTCAGTCCCCACCGGTAAAATAACGTTGTATTAAGATGTTGTCTCGACGTGCGTTTGTCAGGAAAACTTCTGGCAGACGCTTTTTGTTTACAAGGGGTGTGAAACCATTGGATCGGGAAAAACAACTGCTCTCCGCGGCCGCGGTTCTGGTCGGCAACGTGCTGTACGCGCTCACGGTCAAACTGTTCATTTTGCCGGCGGACTTGGTGGCCGGAGGAACCACAGGCCTTGCGCTGACAGCGCAGTATCTGGCCGGGATTCCCATCTCCGCTTTTGTTCTGGTGTTCAACGTGTGCATGCTGTGTCTGGGCTGGGCGGTTCTGGGCCGCGCCTTCGCAGCCACCACGCTGGCCAGCACGTTCCTGTATCCGGTGGCCCTGGAAATCTGGCAGCGTCTGCTGGGAGATTTCGTGCTCACCGACGACGTTCTGTTGTGCACGGTGTTCAGCGGCCTGGGTGTCGGCGTTTCCCTGGGAATGGTCATCCGCGCGGGCGCATCCACCGGCGGCATGGACATTCCACCCCTGATCTTGAACCGGCTGTTCCGAATTCCGGTGTCCGCCGGGCTGTATGCTTTTGACGTGGCGATCCTGTTGTCCCAGGCGCTGTTTCAACCGGCGGAAAAATTGCTGTACGGCGTGCTTTTCGCACTGATCTATACGCTTGTTCTGGACAAGATGCTGCTGATGGGCAGCATGCGCACCGAGATCAAGGTGGTCAGCCCCAAGTCCGAGGAGATCTGCCAGGCCATTCTGACCCAGATGGACCGGGGCGTCACGCTGTTGCAGGGGGAGAGCGGCTATCTGCACCGCAAAACGCAGATTGTGCTGAGCGTTGTGTCCAACCGGGAGCTGCCCCGGCTGGAAAAGCTGATCCGTTCCATCGACCCGGAGAGTTTTCTGATCATCAGTCGTGTCAGCGAGGTAAAGGGCAGGGGCTTCTCCCTGCGCAAGGATTACCAAAGCGACACTTCTCAATAAACCGCGCCTGTGCGCCCGCCTGTTCGGCGGGCGCTTTTTTTATGCTGTAATCCGGGGCAGAAGATTTTCGCCCTGCAGCCGGGGCGAAAGTCCCAGCCAGGCGCAGGCTGTGGCGCCGGCCGCTCCGAAGCCATCCACGGTGCCCAGGTTGACGCCCGGCTTTGCACCGTAGATCAGCAAGGGAACGTACTCCCGGGTGTGGTCCGTGGTGCGCAGAAATCCCGGGTCGCAGCCGTGGTCCGCGGTGACCATCAATAGATCCTCCGGTCCCAGCAGCGGCAGAAGCTGCCCCAGGGTGCAGTCGAAGGAACTGGCGGCCCGGGCATACCCGTCAATGTCGCGCCGGTGGCCGTAAAGCATGTCGAAGTCCACCAGATTCACGAAGGCCAGGCCGTGGAAATCCCGCTTCGCCAACTCCAGCAGTTTCTGCTGGCCCTCGGCGTTGCCCGCGGTGGGAAAGCTCTCCGTTACGCCCCGGCCCGCAAAAATATCGCGGATCTTGCCCACGGTCAGCACATCCATGCCGGCCTCGGACACCCGGTCCAGCAGCGTGGGGCCCGGGGGCAGCAGCGAGAAGTCGTGCCGGCGGGAAGTGCGCCGGAAATCAGCCGCACAGGTGCCCTCAAAGGGGCGGGCAATCACCCGGCCCACCGCGTTTTCACCGGTGAGCATCTCCCGGGCCATGCGGCAGTATTCATACAGGGTATCCACGGGCACCACGTCCTCGTGGGCAGCTACCTGAAACACCGAGTCGGCCGAGGTGTACACAATCAGCGCGCCGGTGCGCATGTGCTCCTCGCCGTAGTCCCGCAAAGCCTGGGTGCCGGAATAGGGCTTGTTGCACAGAACGCCCCGGCCGGTTCTTTGAGAGAATTCTTCGATCAGCTTCCGCGGAAACCCGTTGGGATAGGTGGGCAGGGGACGGGGGCTCTCTACACCGGCCAGCTCCCAGTGGCCGATGGTGGTGTCCTTCCCGCGGGAGCGCTCCCGCAGACGGGCGAAGGAACCCACCGGAGCCGGGTCCGGAGACAGCAGATCCACCCCGTCCAGATTGAACAGGCCCAGTTTGGCCAGATTGGGGCAGCAAAATTGGCTGCTTTGGACGATGGAGCGCAGGGTATCGGCCCCCTGGTCCCCAAAGTCGGCGGCGTCGGGCGCGGAGCCCACGCCGAAGGAATCCAGCACCACCAGAAACACGCGCTTTGCCATATTCGTCCCTCCTTTGTTGCTTTGATTATACGATGTTTTCGGTTGCCGCACAAGCACCGTGCGGCGATGTGCATAAAAAGCCGCAGGGCGATTTAGCGATTGAAACAAAAAGCGTGATTGCTTTCATGAAAGCGTCAGGAATATAATGAAAATATCATAAAAACTGCCGCTGGTGCGGCAAAAAAAGGATTTGTGCCATGCAAAAACTGACGATTTACGACATTTCCCGACTGGCGGGCGTATCGGTGACCACCGTGTCCCGGGTGCTGAACGGAAGCGCCAACGTCAACCAGGAGACCCGGGAAAAAGTAGAGGATGTGATTCGCCGGCACGGGTATGTGCCCAAGCAGGCGGCACGGAATTTTGTCCAGCGGGACCTGTATGCTGTGGGCCTGATGATGGACGACATTCGCCACGCCTATATGGCGGAGCTGGCGTATGCCATCGATCAGGAGCTGAGCAAATGGCGGGTGAACACCATTGTGTGCAACATTGTGGACATTGAGCGGGAGTTCATCAGCCAGGTGGACAATCTCATCGAAAAGCGGGTCAACGGCGTCATTTTGATGGGGTCCATTTTCGAGCAGGAAATCTGCCGCATCACCATTGAGCGGCGCTATTCCGGCTTTCCCTTTGTGGCGGTCAACGGCAACTTCGCGCTGCCCAACGTGCAGGAGGTCATGCAGGATCAGTTCCGGGGCACGCTGGAAGCGGTCCGCTATCTGTTCCAGCAGGGGCGCAGAAACATCGGCTGGGTGTTCTACAACAAGTCCCGGTCGGATCAGAAAAAATACGCGGGGTTCCTTGAAGGCATGCGGGAGTGTGGCCTGACCGCCATGCGCATTCAGGAGGCCAACGAAAAATCCCTGCCGGAGGGCAAGCGGGCCACCGGCCTTTTGATGGATGCCTTTCCCGACACGGATGCCATCATCTACTCCGCGGACATCCTGGCGGTGGGCGGCACCCACTGTCTGAATCAGCGGGGCATTCCCATTCCGGACCGGGTGGCTGTCATCGGGTTCAACAATTCCAGTCAGGCCCGCCAATGTTATCCACCCTTTACTTCCATCGACAACAACATTGCCGAGACGGGCAAGGCAGCCGCCCGGCTGATCATTCAGGTTCTGAATAAAAAGGACCCGGAAAACGTGATGATTCCCTGCCACCTTGCAATCCGGGGAAGCACCGAGAAAGTGCCCCAAAACCAAGAAGGAGAGATGGATTCATGAACAAGCCGAACATTATCTTTCTCATAGAAGACCAGCTGCAGAAGGGGGTCTTTGACCGGGATTCCGGTTGCATTCTGCCCAACCTGCACGCACTGATGGAGGACAGCGTGGTGTTTGACCGCGCCTATGCCAGCAACGCGATCTGCTCGCCGTCCCGGGCGTCGCTGCTCACGGGAACGCTGCCCCATGTGCACGGCATGGTGGACTGCACCCACACCGTGCCCGCTTACCGGGCCGAGTTTGACGACCGACTGGACACCCTCACCGCCGCGCTGCACGACGAGGGATATCACGTGTCCTATTACGGAAAATGGCACATTGAACGCACCCATCAGCTGGAGAAATTCGGCATCGACGCTTACGAGACCGAAATGCACATTCCGGGCTTCCACGTCACGATGGAAGACCGGGTGACCCTGCAGACACCCGGTTACAGCGACAAGATGGTGTGCGGGGTATTCGCGGAAGGGGCGGACAATACCGAAGAGCACTATATTTACGAAAAGGCCATGGCCGACATGGAACAGAACCGCGGGAAGGGCAAGCCCTTCTGCACCTTTATCTCCACTTACGCCCCGCACGACCCCTATTGCGTGCCCCGGGAAATCTACGATTTGTACGAGAACGTGCCCATTCAACTTCCCAAAAGCTACCGGGACCCCATGGATGACAAACCGGCCGTTTACCGGCGGATGCGGTCCTGCCTTGCAAATCTGACCGAAGAGGAGTATCGGAAGGCTCGGCGCTGCTATTACAGCTACTGCACCCTGGTGGACCGGCAGGTGGGCAAGCTGGTTCAGTATCTGAAAGAAAAAAATCTGTATGAGAACACCCTGATTGTTTGCATGTCTGACCACGGGGACATGATGGGCGCTCACGGCCTGATGATGAAGAGTGTGGAGCCCTTTGAGGAAATTTATCACATTCCTCTGGTGATGAAACTGCCCGCCCAGGAACGCGCCGGACAGCACATGGGCTTCTACATCAACAACTACGAGATCGCACCCACGGTGCTGGAACTGACCGGCTGCAGGCCGCTGCAGGGCGATCAGGTAGGCGTGTCCATGGTGCCCTGGATGAACGGAGAAAAAACGGATGGCCACTATGCGTTTGCCGAGTTTTTCGGTCAGCGTTACGCCTTTACCCAGCGCATCTACTGGCAGGATGACTTGAAATATGTGTTCAATGCGTTCGATGAGGACGAACTTTATGATTTGAAGGCCGATCCCGATGAGCTGATGAACCTGAAGGACCATCCTGCCTATCAGGAGCGGAAAAAGCAGCTGTGTGAACAGATGTGGCAGAAGATCAAGGATTCGGAGGATGCCACGCTGATGGACGCGGAGTATTACCTGATGCGTTTTGCCCCCGTGGGACCCGGGGAGAAAAAGCAGAACGGTTCGTACTCCATTTACAACAAACGCTTTTAAACCCGAGAAAGGAGTATCGCGAGATGAAAATCAAATACCGTTCCAACCTTTTAGCCGGCTGTCTGGCGATTGTAGCGGCAGCAGTGCTTTTTCTGATCATTCCCTCTCAAGTAGGTCTGGAAAGCAGCGCTACTTACGGCATCACTTCCCGCACACTGCCCTACGCACTGTCCATTCTGTCCGCCGCCTGCGGCGTGGGGCTGATTGTCCAAAGCCTTGTGCTGAAAAAGGATGAAGTACGCGAGATTGAACTGCGCCAGGAAGCCAAGGGCCTTTTGTATATGCTGATTCTGCTCGCTTACGGCTGGGGTTTTTCCCGAAGCTTCCTGATTTCCACCAGTCTGCTGGGCGCTGTCACTCTGGCGCTTCAGAAGGACAAAAAGCCTCTGCATTACGTGGTGGTTGTGGCAGTGGTGGTTGTGCTGTACTTCACCTTCACCGAACTGCTGCACGTGCGGCTGCCTTAACGGAAAGGAGAGAGAAAAATGGATGTAATTATTTCGGCTCTCAGCCATTTGTTCACGCTGGAAAGTCTGTTGTTTGTTGTTATCGGCGTGTTCATTGGAATCATCTTTGGTGCCATTCCGGGCATGAGCGCCAACCTGGGCGTTACAGTGTTCCTGCCTTTTACCTTTACACTGGGTACAGTGCCCGCTCTGCTGATGCTGTGCGGCATTTTCTACGGCGCCAACTTCGGCGGCTCCATCAGTGCTATTCTTATCAATACGCCCGGCACCAACGGCGCCTGCGCCACGCTTCTGGACGGATATCCCATGGCGCGCAAGGGTCACCCGCTGAAAGCGCTGGACATGGCTCTGGTGGCCTCTACCTTCGGCGGTCTGGTCAGTGCGTTATCTCTTTTGTTCTTCTCACCGCAAATCAGCAAAGTGGCTATGAAGTTCGGCGCGCCTGAATATTTCGCCCTGGCGCTGTTCGGCCTGTCCATCATCGCCTCGGTCAGCGGCAAAAGCATTCTCAAAGGTCTGGTCAGCGGTGCGCTGGGCATGTGGCTGGCCAGCGTGGGCATTGACGGTGTCAGCGGCGTCACCCGTTTTACCTTCGGCAACGTCACCATGTTCAAGGGGATTAATATGATCGCCGTTTTGCTGGGCGTGTATGCCATTGCCCAGATGATTGCCCGGGTCAACGGCACCGAGCAGGGCGGTGAAGCCTCCAGTCTGGAAGGCACAGACCGCAAAAAAGACCGTCTGACCCGAAAAGAAGCGATGGCCATGGTGCCCACCATGGCGAAATCGTCCATCATCGGAACCATCATCGGCGCCATCCCCGGCACCGGAAGTGCCATCGCTGCCTATATTTCTTACAACGAAGCAAAGCGCAAAGCAAAACCCGACGAACACTTTGGCGAGGGAGAGCTGAAAGGCATTGCCGCCCCTGAGTCCGGCAACAACGGCGCCACGGCCTCCTGCCTGATTCCGCTGCTGACGCTGGGCATTCCCGGCGACGCGGTGGCCGCCACGTTGATGGGCGCCTTCACCATGCACGGCCTGGTGGTAGGTCCCAAACTGTTCGAGACATCCGGTCCGCTTGTCTATGCCATCATGATCGGTTCCGTGCTGGCGCAGCTCATCATGTTCCTGCAGGGCCGCTATTTGATGCCCATCTTCGTAAAAATCACTCACATCCCTCAGAATCTGCTCACGGCGCTTCTGATGGTGGTGTGCTGCGCAGGTGCTTTTGCCATCGCCAACTCTGCTTTTGAAGTGTACATCATGCTGATTTTCGGCGTGGTGGCCTACTTCCTGAACAAACTGGGCTTCCCGGCGGTGCCCATCGTGCTGGGCATGGTGCTGGGCCCCATCGCGGAATCCAACCTGCGCAACGCGCTGGCGCTGTCCGGCGGCAGCTGGCTGATCTTTGTACAGCGCCCCATCTGCCTGGCCTTTATTGTGCTTACGTTTGTTCTGGTGTTTGTTTTGAAACGCAGCTCTAAAAAGAATGGCCTGGCGTAAAAAGAACTTTGTAATAACGCACAAAAATCCCCGTTTGGATTTTGCCCTTGGCACAAAATAGCTGATTGCTTTCATGAAAGCATCACCCGTATAATGAAACCAGAAACCATGGTCTTGTGAAAAGGACCTGCCAGTTTTAAAGAAAAGGAGATTTTGAATCATGATGAAGAAGCGTCTTGCAGCAGCCCTCTGCGCCCTGGTCATGGCGTTCTCACTCAGCGCCTGCTCCGGCAGCGGAACTTCCTCCAGTGCACCCGCCGAAACCTCCGGCTCCGCCTCCGCGGCTTCCAGTGAAGCGGAAGCGTACACCCCCACCGGCGAGTTCAACATCCGCGTGTTCAACGCGGCCGGCGGCATCTGTGACACCGTCACACGCATTGCAGCCCAAGGTCTGCAGGAACAGTACGGCGTCACAGCCATTGTCAACAACCTGACCGGCGCCAATGGCGCGGTAGCGGCTGCGGATATGGATACCTACGATCCGTCCATCAACGAGCTCTCTGTAGTCAGCATGAGTTTGTTCACCATGGGACCTCTCATGACACCGGAGCTGAACATCGACATCGACAATTATGAAATGGTAGGTTCTCTGATTCGGGACGAATTTGTTCTCCTGGTCTCCAAGGACAGCGGCATTAAGAGCTGGGATGACCTGGTGGCCTATGGTCAGGAAAATCAGATCATCTATGGTTCCAACGCTCCCGGCGGCGGCACACACCTCATTCAGATTGCCCTGTTTGGCGACGCGGGCCTGAATGCGCAGGCACTGACATCTGACGGCAGCAACAAGGACATCCTGGCCGTCATGTCGGGTGACGCCATCTGCACCGCAGCTACCATTTCCCTGGCAGCCACTTATGTGGAAAGCGGCGATTTGATCCCCATTGCAGTGTTCTCCGACGAGCCTTACACCGGCTTTGAAGGTTACGACGAAGTGCCCACCGTGCCCAGCCTGGGCTATGACATCACCATCCCGTCCTACAACTTCATCATCACCCGCGCCGGCGTGCCGGAAGAAGAGGTGAAGGGGCTGTACGATGCGATTCTGGCCTATCGTGAGACAGACAGCTTTAAAGAGGCTGCCGCGGCTGCCAACTATACGCCGGACAACACAGACGGCGAGACTCTGCGCAGTGAGATCGAGCATTACGCTGAAGTGTCCAAAGAGATTTTTGACAAATACTATTAATGAACCAGTGCTCCCCAGAGCATACGCGAATACCAAGACCGGTCAAGTCAAAACTTGACCGGTCTTTTTGTCTTGTATGCAGGGGGTTCTTCTTATTTATATATGAGAAAATAATTCGGAGGCCGAAGCATCCCTGCCCGAATACAAAAATGCAGTGCCGGTTTTGCGGATTGCAGCACACGGAAAAAGAAGACAGGCAAATTTTTAAACGGGCCTCTGCGACCGTTTGAGCGGAGAAAAGAGAATGGCGCAGACAGCGGGCGTTTGTTCGGTGGGGGAAGGTCTTTGTTGCTTTTGTATAAAAAAGCAGGAACTTGATTACTTAACCGAGACAAAATATCCAATGATTTGCGAATTTTTGTCTCTAGTGGGAGGTCACGGAAGAAAGAAAAAAAGATGCAAATTTTGGATAGAGTGCACAAAAAATTTTCAAAACATTTGCTGAGAAATGTGCGAACCCCAAGAAATGCAAAAAAATTGTAAAAAAAGAAAAAAAGAAAGAAGACCCTCCTAATATAATGAAAGTTAAAGAGAAACGCGATTGGCGTTTGAATTCCAATCAGGAGGGAATAACATGAAAAAGAAAATGACAGCATTGCTTCTGGCGTTGAGTATGGTGTGCTTGACCGCTTGCGGAGCAGCAAGTTCCAGTGCAGCGACTTCGGAGGGCGCTTCTGCTGCACCGTCCACGGCCGAAACGTCGAACACCGAAAAGGCAAAGGTCACCATCTGCGGAACCAACGGCAAAGGCAACACCCAGTCCATTGCTCACGAGACCTTTGCGGAATTGTTGAACGAGACCGGCCTGTTTGAGGCGACCGCAATGGTTTCTTCTGAGATGGGCTCTACCGACGACGTTCTGGAGCAGGCCATGGCAGGCGCTGGCGTTATTGCGGCTACCGACCCCGCCCGTTTGGCTTCCTATGTGCCGGAGTTTGGCATTCTGATGATGCCCTACATGTTCGACAGCTATGACGAGCTGGACAACCTGATGGACACCGAACTGTACAAAACCTGGACCGAAGAACTGAAAGATCAGGGCATGGTTCTGCTGACCAACAACTGCATGACCGGTCTGCGTCACTATGTCACCAACAAAGAGATCGTGACCCCCGAAGATCTGAAAGGTCTGAAGATCCGCACCATGGGTTCCGCCATCTCTGTTAACTCTGTGAACGCCATGGGCGCCATTGCTACTTCCCTGAACCAGTCCGACGCGTACAACGCCATCGAGACCGGCGTTGTGGACGGCGGCGAGTGGCAGATCCCCACGATCTACAGCCTGCGTATGTATGAAGTTTGCGATCACATCTCCCTGACGGGCCACTTCCTGCTGACCGGTTCCATCGTTTGCGGCACCAGCTGGTATGACACCCTGACCGAAGAGCAGCAGAAAGCTCTGAACGAGTGCGCAGTGGAAGCTTACGGCACCACCAAAGAGATGGTTATGGAGTACGAGCAGAAATATCTGGACGAGATGGAAGCCAACGGCGTCACCATCACCGAGCCGGATAAAGAGGCGTTCCGTGCAGCTACCGAGTATCTCTACACCGACGAGGCTACCACTGGCGGCGCTGACTTTGCCTCTCTGCGCGAGGAGCTGTACGAGCAGCTGGGTATTGAGCGCTAACCTTTGAAAAAGGGTGCGATGTTATGAAAACAGTTTATAAATGGTACTGCCGGATTGAGACGGCCATTGTGGCGGCTGGCTTTTTCGCCATCGTTGCGCTGACTTTTTCCAATGCAGTGCTGCGTGCATTCAATCAGCCCATTGTAGCGGCAGACGACATCTGTACGCTGCTGTTTGCATGGGTATCCTTCATGGGGGCCGACGTGGCTATGCGCGCCAACCGTTTGGTGGGAATGGACCTGGTTACCATGCACCTGCCCGCCAAACTGCAGAAGGCCCTTCAGTTGATCGTATACGTCGTGATGATCGCTACTATTTGTCTGCTGATCGTCAAAGGCGTGGAGCTGGCCCAAATGAACTGGGCACGCTTTTTCAACACACTGCCCATCTCTTATGGCTGGGCAACGCTGAGCCTGCCTGTTTGCGGTGCGCAGATGCTGTTGACCATTGTGATTAAAATGGTCGTGCTGGTGCGCCGGTTTATGGATGACGAGTTCAGCATCCGCGATCACAATCCCGATGCGGACATCGCGGCAGAAGATCCTGAGAAAACGGAGGTGGCGGTATGAGCGCAATGCTTTTGCTGATGATGGTCTTCATCATCCTGCTGTTGATCAATGCGCCCATCGCCTTTGTCATCGGCTGTGCAGGCATCGTCTGGTTCTTTGCAGACGGCAGCATGCCCATCAGCATCGCGGTGCAGCGTGTAGTGGCGCAGACCCAGTCCATCTCCTTCCTGGCGGTTCCGTTCTTCATTTTTGCGGGTAACCTGATGAACCGGACGGGCATCACTCCCCGTCTGATGCGTTTCAGCCAGGTGGTCACACGCAAGATGGTGGGCGGCACGGCGCAGGTTTCGGTGCTGTTGTCTACGTTGATGGGCGGCGTTTCGGGTTCTGCTGTGGCAGACGCCACCATGGAAGCCCGCATTCTGGGCCCGGACATGACCAAACGCGGTTATCCCAAGGGATACTCCTGTGCGGTTCTGTGCCTGACCAGTTTGATCACCGCCACCATCCCGCCGTCCCTGGGCCTGATTTTGTATGGCTTTGTGGGCAACGTTTCCATTGGCCGGCTGTTTGTGGCGGGCCTGATCCCGGGCATTCTGATGTGCTTCGCACTGATGTTCACCGTGTGGTGGACCAGCCGCAAGCATCAGTATGACGCGCCGGCGCCGGATGTGAAGGCGCCCACGGCCAAAGAGGTTTTGGTCTGCGCCAAAGAATGCTTCTTTGCCCTGGTATTTCCGATTCTGCTGATCGCGCTGATTCGCTTTGGCCTGTGCACCTCCACCGAGGCGGGCGCTGTGGCCGTTGTGTACGCGCTGTTCTGCGGCACGGTGGTCTATCATGAGCTGAACTGGAAAGGCTTCCTTCGCTCTCTGATCGACAGCGTGGTGGATACCGGCGGCATCATCCTCATCATCTCCATGTCCGGTATTTTCAGCTATGCGCTGACGGTGGAACAGGTTCCGTCCGTACTGGGCAGCATGCTGCTGGGCATCACGGAAAATCCGCAGCTGATGATGATTATCATTGTTCTGTTCCTGACAGCCACCGGTATGGTGATCGACTCCAACGTAAACGTGCTTTTGTTTACGCCGCTGATCCTGCCGGTTCTGCAAAACATGGGTGTGGACCCGGTGCACTTTGGCATCATCATGATGACCATTGTCACCATGGGGTGCATGACTCCGCCTGTTGGCACGGCCTGCTATTCCGTGTGCGACATCATGGGATGCTCCATCGGAAGCTATGTCAAGCACAGCCTGCCTTTCTTCGCGACCATCATTTTGCTGGTCATTGCGTTGATTTTCATGCCGGATGTTGTGCTGTTCCTGCCGAATCTGCTTTACGGCTGATCGAACAAGGCCACAGTCTCCCGCTGGGAATTCCGGCGGGAGACTGTTGTTTTGATGAGCCATTTCGGTTATAAATATAATAAAAGTGCTCAAAGATATTTTCGCCCAAAGGAGTGCGCTCTGGTGCAGACAGGTTATTTCAGACAATATTATCAACGCTTTGGCGAAGATTTTTCCGTTACCTACAAGGAATCCCGAGGTGTGGAAAATCAAACGTTTCACATTCATGACGATTACGAACTGCTGCTGTGCCTGTCCGATGATATGTTCTGCAATGTGGGCAAGCAGTGCTATTTTGTGCAGAAAAACACCCTTTTGCTGTTCAACAACATGGATCTGCATCATTTTGGCCCGCGCAAGCCGGATGGAGAAAACCGCCGTTACGTGACCTTTTTTAAAGCGGCGTACATCGATTCCCTTTCCACTGCGAACGTGAACCTGCTGGATTGCTTTTTGTTCCGGCCGTTTCCCGATTACAATGTTCTGCCTCTGACAGAGGAGCAGTCGCAGGAGCTGCAGCGGCAGTTCCAGCGAATCATGGAACTGCAGTCGCAAAGCGAATCGGAGTGTTACGGAAAAGAACTTCACCTTCATCTGCTGCTGGCCGAAGTTCTGCTGAACGTGAATACCGCCTATCGCCAGCACCATCACATCACAGCCAATTCCAGCGGCGAGGCGTATCGCTGTGTGTACGACGTGATCGGTTTTATTCATGAAAATTACCGGGAAAATCTTTCCCTGGACATGCTGGCAAACCGCTTTTTCATCAACAAATTTTATCTTTGGGAAACCTTTAAAGCGGTCACCGGCGTCACCCCCAATCAGTACATCATCAACTGCCGCATCATGAAAGCAAAAGAGCTGCTGATGAACGGCAACACCGTAGAAAGCGTTTGCGAGCAAACGGGATTCAACAATATGTCCCATTTCAGCCGAACGTTTAAAAACAAGGTGGGGCAAAGTCCCAAACAATATCAGAAGTCTTTGCGCCCGTGAAAAGAAAGTGAGGTAGTTTATGCTCTCGATTGCAGTTGTGGGAGCGGGAGCCATTGCCCACACCCATCTGGAGGCCTTTGCAAAGTATCCCGACTTGTGCCGCATCGTTGCCGTGTGTGACAAATGCCTCGAAAAAGCCGAACGGCTGATTGAGGAACTGGGGCTGCAGACACAGGTCTTTTCCTCGTTGGAAGAAGCTGCACAGTCCGTGCAGATCGACGCGGTATCCCTTTGTCTTCCGCCGGCGCTGCATGCGCGGGAAGCGGTCTGGGCGCTGGAGCACAACATGCATGTTCTGGTGGAAAAGCCCATGGCAAATTCTCTGGAAGAGTGCGACCGGATGATCGCGGCGGCCGAAGCTTCAGGCCGTATTTTGTCCGTGGTGTGCCAGCTGCGCTTTACCACGCCGGTGCAGCGTGTGCGCCGCCTGCTGGCGGAAGGCGACCTTTCGCCGGTGCGGTACGCGGTGGTGAACAGCCTGTGGTGGCGCGGCGAACACTATCATGACGCCGCGTGGCGAGGCACCTGGCGCAGTGAGGGCGGCGGTGTTTTGACCGTGCAGGCCATTCATCATCTGGACATGCTGCAATATCTCATCGGAATGCCGCGCCGCATCACCGCAACCATGGGCAATGTGGGCCACGGTAATACCCAGTGCGAAGATGTGGCCGGCGCTGCGTTTGAGTACGATGATAAGTTCGCTCAGGTGACCGCTTCGCTGGTGGCGCACGGAGAACAACAGGAGATCTGCCTGTACACCGATGAGGCTGCGCTTTCCATTCCGTGGCAGGTGCATGCAAGCCGTGCCATGCCCAATGGATATCCTGAGCATGCGGCCGACGAGGAGCAGCGCTTGCAGGAAGCGTTTCTGGCAATACCGCCTTTGAAAGTGGAGCACCACGCGGCACAAATTGGCAATTTTCTGCGCGCCTGCGCCGGCCAGGAGGCCTTGCAGGTAGACGGACGGGAAGGCCGCAAACCGGTGGAACTGACCACTGCCATCTACAAATCTGCCACGCTGCATCAGCCGGTGGAGCTGCCGATCTCTGCTTCGGACCCGTTCTATACACTGGACGGAAAAGTGGAGAATCTGCCGCACTTCCATGAAAAATACCGCTCGGTATCGCAGATGGCTGAGGGTGCCATCACCTTTGCACGCTGACAGGGACCGAAGAACCAAAGATTTGCAAAATAATTTTGCGGCAATCACAAAAAAGGGAAGTGCATTTTTTTTACAATAAAAACAGAACTAAACAAAGAATGGGTTCTGTTTTTGGCGCAGAAAACTTGAAATTGCGCCCGGACGGTGTATCATTTTATTGTAAGGAGGATTCAAATGAAAGATGCCGTTGAAATCGATATGAAAAAATATTTGGACGACGTGGAAGCACGCATCAGTGCAGCACAAGAGGAGCGCCTGATTCAGGAGTGGCTGGATTACTGCGACCTGAAATGCACTTCGCCCTTTTTTTCACCTCGCCGTACACCGGCGCCCTCTTCTCTGGAGTGGCCGCAGGTGGTCATCAACGACGCCTTTCAGGATATGGATCTGATGCTGTACACCCAGCTGAAAGGGGTGTCGGATATTCTGGCCGGTGATGTGGGACTGCTTTTGAACGTTCGCGCCAATTACGGTACGGGCATCATCCCCACCATGTTCGGTGCAGAGCTGCTGTATCTGCCGGACGAAGCGGATACGCTGCCCGGAACCCGTCCGCTGAAAGGCGGGGTGGAGGCTCTGCGCAAAATTGTGGAAGAAGGCACCGTGGACTACACCAAGGGCCTGGCGCCAAAGGTGTTTGAATTCGGCGCCCGCTGGACAGAGCTGATCCGGGATTATCCTCTGATTCAAAAATATGTGTTCCTGTATAACCCCGATCTGCAGGGGCCGCTGGCCTTGACGGATGAACTGGCCGGCAGCGAGCTGTTTTATGCCATGTACGACGACGAGGACTTCGTTCACAAGGCGCTGGATTTCATGGCGACGGTGTACCTGGACTTCACCGCCAAGTGGCAGGCGCTGTATCCGCCCTTTGACGCGGAACACTCTGTGGAATGGGGCCTGCTGCACAAGGGACACACCATTCTGCGCAATGACACGGTCACCAACCTTTCGGGCGAGATGTACCGCGAGCTGATCATGCCTTACGATCAGAAGGTGTTCCGCGCGCTGAAAGGCGGCATGCACTTCTGCGGCCACGGCGACCACTACATCCAGGCTGCCTGCGAAATTGAAAACCTCAGCTGCATCAACCTGTCTCAGCCGGAATTGAACGATATGGAAAAAATTTATTCCGCTACGGTGGATCAGGGCATTCTCATCATCGGCCTGGCCGGGGAAGAAGTGGTGCGTGCAAGCAAAGCCGGACGGGATTTGAAAGGCCTTGTGCAAAGCGGCGCGGCCATTTCCGCCTATCGCGACCTGTAAAAAGCCGGGCGCGGTCCAATCAAAAGAAAATCCGAACACATCTGCCAGTGCGGTTGTGTTCGGATTTTTGTTTTTGAAGAAACGTTCATTGCCCGGGACGTTCCGGATGATATTTCCGGCGGGTGGCCTCTCCGCCGCGCAGGTGACGCTCTTCTTTGTTGATTTGCAGCACCTGAATCACGCTGTTGTACAAAGCACGGTTCTGCCTTTTTAAACGCTGAGTCAGGTCTTTGTGAACCGTCGACTTGCTGACGCCGAATTTCTGCGCGGCGCTGCGGACCGTGGCGCCGGTCTCCACCACGTACTGACCCAGAACGATGGCGCGTTCTTCGGGGTTCCCTTTCATGAACATTCCTCCAAACACATGATTTTGTACACTTTATGCACAAGCTGTCCCGGATATGAACCCGCCTACCGGAAAAAACGGGCTTTTTTGTTCGGTTCGTGGTACAATCAAAAGAAAGGGAGGCGTTTTTATGGAATTGCACACCACTGGTGTTTTTTTCAGTCCCACAGGCGGTACGCGCCGGGCGCTGGAATGCTTTTTAAAGGAGTTTGACCCGCATGCCGCGATGCTGGATGCCACCTGCTCGCCCCGGCAGCTGACTTCGGTGCAGCTGGGCGAAGGGGACGTGCTGGTATTGGCGTTCCCCGTGTACGCAGGGCGTGTTCCCGCGGTATCCGGGTTGTTTGCAAATTTGCACGGGCAGAATACGCCCTGCGTGCTGCTGGCCTGCTACGGAAACCGCCACTACGACGATGCGCTGGCACAACTGGCTCTTCAGCTGAAGGGTCAGGGATTTGTGTGCGTGGGCGCCACGGCCTGCATCACACCGCACACCTTTGCCCCGGCGCTGGGGGCGGGCCGGCCGGACGACACAGACCGGTCTGCGCTGAAGACGCTGGCCGACGCCGTGCGCCGTAAACTGCAAACAGGAGACTGTGCGCCGGTCTCTCTGCCGGGAAATTCCACGCCGGAACCCAAGGCGGCGGTGCCCGTGCCCAAGACCCGGGACGAGATGAAATGCACCCGATGCGGCGCCTGTGCTCGGGCGTGCCCGACGTCCGCCATTGGGGCGGAGCTGCAGGTGGACGACACCAAGTGCATCAGCTGTATGCACTGCGTGGCGCTGTGTCCTGCCGGGGCGCTGTGTTTTGACGCAAGCGCGCTGGAAAAACGGCTGACCGAACATTTTTCCGTCCGCCGCGAAGTGGAAGTGTTCCTGTGAGCGGGAATATGGTACAATAAAATAGAAATCGAATGGAAAGGGGGCAGCACATGAAACGGAAAACCAGTTTGCGGCGCACGTATTACCGTGCGTTCTTTTTGCTGGCTGTGCTGCCCCTGCTGGTGGCGGCCTGTGTGGGGCTGGGCTTTTTCTACCGGATGCAGCTCAACGACGCCCGGGAAACCATCGAACTGCAGCAGCAATCCGTTTCCGATACGCTGCGTCAGGAGGTACAGCAGGCCTCGCTTCAGCTGGCTCATTTCCTTTTGTCACCCGAGGGGGACGCGCTGTCGCTGGTGCGCCAGCTGCCCCAGTCCATGGGCGAACGGTATGCCATTCAGTCATCCCTGGATGAAACGTTCGGTTATTATCGGCTCACCGGCCGCAAACTGGCTGCGCTGCACCTTTATTTAAAGGATGGCACTTCCTACGAGTTGTACACGGCGCTGGCAGTGCCCCGGCAGGACGTGGAACGTATGGACTGGTACCGCGCCGCGCTGGAGACCCCCGAGCAGGTGGTGGTGGGGGCGGCCGCACCGGATACGCTGATTCACGCCACCAACCGGCAGGGCAAAGTGCTGCTGACTGCCGCCATGAGCATGGGCGAAGAGGGCGGCGCGCTGGAAGAGGCCTGCCTGTACTTTGAGACCGATGCCGAGACCATGATGTATGGCTACGACGTGCAAAATCCCGCCACCCGCATGTTCCTGATTCTGGACGGGCAGGTGCTGGCGGGAGATGAGCAGTATCAGGAAGAAGCGCTGCGCTTTCTGGCAAACCCCAATGCCGAAGGCGGGGACATGGACTGGTGCATCACCACACCCGTGGCCAATACCGGCCTGTGTGTGCTGACGCTGGTGGACAACCATCAACTGCTGGCGAATGTCTACGGAGCGGGTGCACTGCTGTTGGGAGCCTTTGCGGTGGTGATGGCGCTGTATCTGGCCTTTTCCATTCTGTTCTTGAAACGCATTCTGGACCCGCTGAACAGCCTGCACGACGGCATGAAGCGGCTGCAGGCCGGAGACTTTTCCCATCGGCTGACTCCGGGCGGTCACCGGGAACTGCGGGAATTGATGGAATGCTACAACGACACCGGTGAAAAGATGCAGGCGCTCACCGAGGAGAACCGCCGCCGGGAAGAGGAGAAGTATCAGGAGGAATTGAAGGCGCTGCAAAGTGAGATCAACCCCCATTTCCTTTTGAACACCATCAACACCATCCGCTTCATGGCGGACATGGCCAAATTTGATTCCATCCGGGACATGGCGGCCAATCTGATGAGTATTCTGGACTGCGTGCTGCGCAACCGCAGTCGGCGCTACACCTTGTCGGACGAGGTTCGTCTGCTGGACGCTTACATACAAATTATGGAGGTCCGCTACGGCAACAGCTTTGAGGTGAACAAGAACTTTACCCCGGAAAGCCTGGACTGCCGTCTGCCCAAGCTGCTGCTGCAGCCTCTGGTGGAAAACGCCATTTTCCACGGACTGGACGGCCGCGAGGACGGTGTGATTCAGCTGACGGGCCGGGTGGAGGACGGTGTGCTGTACATTTGCGTGCGGGACAACGGCGCCGGCATGACCGATGAGCAGGCGCGCGCCTGCCTGGCGGGTCCCAAAAAGGAAACAGGCCATTCCATCGGTTTGTGGAATGTGCAGCGACGGCTGAAATTGCAATACGGCGAACAATACGGCCTGACAGTGGAAAGCGCGCCGGGAGAGGGAACGTGTGTCTCCGTGACCATGCCCGCCCGGACGGATGGAGAGGAGGAAAGGCATGCTGCGAGCGATGATCGTGGACGATGAGATGATGGTGCGCACCGCTCTGGCAAAAATGGTGGACTGGCAGGCCGAGGGCTTTGTGCTGGATGGAAGTTATTCCAACGGCCAGACCGCCCTGGACGCGCTGAAAGACCGCCCGGCGGATTTGATTTTCACCGACATCCGCATGCCCGTGTGCGACGGTCTGGAGCTGATTGACCGGGTGCATGCCATGGGCCTTTCGCCCTACATCGTGGTGCTCAGCGCCTTCGACGATTTCCCCCAAGTGAAACAGGCCTTTAAAAAGGGCGCGTCGGACTATGTGCTCAAGCAGGAGGTCACGGCGGACAAACTGCTGGAACTGGTGCGGGAAGCCAGGGCGAAGCTGCCCTCCGCCGGCGCGGAGGAGCCGGCGGCGGAACCGGCCGCTTCCCAGGTGGGCGCGGTGCTGGGAGACGTGTTTTTTCACAATGCGGAGCCCCGGGCTCTGGGCGATCTGGAACAGGGCTATGTAATCGGGTGCTTTTTTCTGGACGAGGTGTACCGGGAAATTCCCCGGCTGGGCGGAGATGTGCACGCCACTTTGACCCAGCCTTTGACCAGTCTGGTGATGCAGATGCCCCAGATGAAGCCCTCAGACGGGTTTTACTCGCTGGACGTTTCGCGCCATTTTCTGTTTTACTCTCTGGCGCAGCCGGGCCGCACAGTGGAAAAGGCCCGGTCGTTTTTCGCGCTGGTACAGAAATCCTGGAAAACCTATATGAACATCTCCTGCACGGTGGGTCTGGCGTTTCCCCATAAAAAGCCGGCGGATGTTTTTTACAAAGTGCTGGAACAGGCTGAGATCAATACCACGCTGCGCTATATGCTGGGTCCGGGCCGCATTTACGACGAGAGCTATTACACCCGGTTTGACCCGGTGACGGCGCTGCGGCAGGCCAAAAGCTGCATGCCTTTCATGCGGGCGGTGATGAACGCCGATTTCGCCGGTGTGGAGCGGTATAAAAACGAGCTGGTGGGCGCCATGCAGGATCTGCCCCTGGCCCAGGGCCAGTCTCTGGCTCTGCTGTACCTGTACAACCTGTACTACGAGATCGGCTTTCAGGATATGCAGATCGCCTACAAACTGGGGCTGGACCATCAGCTGTATGACCGGCTGCACGGCATTGAGACCCAGCGGGATCTGGTGATTTACTTCACCTCGGTGCTGCGGCGCATCATGGAGTACTTTGAATCCAACTACGACCAGCAGTTCCCGGATTCGGTGCTGCGGGCCAAGCGCTATCTGGAGGACAACTACATGCGGGCCGAGCTGTCGCTGAAAGAGGTGTCCGAGTACAGCGGCTACAACGAAAAATACTTCTGCACGCTGTTCAAAAAACGGTTTGAAGTGTCCTATTCCGATTATCTCAACCAGCTGCGGGTGGGCGCGGCCAAGGACCTTTTGGAAAAGAGCGACATGCGCATGTACGAGATTGCGGACGCAGTGGGCTACAACAATGTGGAGCATTTTATGCGGGTGTTCAAAAAGGTGACGGGCACCACGCCGAAACAATACCGTAAAGAAAATGTAAAAAAATATCAATAAAACAAACTCTGCGTCATTTTAAGGCGCGGAGTTTTTGTGTTATGCTCATTGATGTCATCGGGATATCCGGTGTGTGAAACGGATTGAAACATTTTCAATGGGAGGAAACAACGCGATGAAAAAAGTTTTTGCTACTGTTTTGAGCGTTTGCATGGCTGCTGCCCTGTTCGCAGGCTGCGGCGCGAGCACGTCCAGCAGCACGGCTGCGTCCGCCGCTTCCGGCAGCACTGTGGCCGAGGGTGAATTGGATCCCAACATCAAAGCCACGCTGACCTTTGCCACCTGGGACAACGAGGCCATCGATTTCTACGAGGAACTGGATCTGGAAGGCCGCTTCCAGGAACTGTATCCCAACGTGGAACTGGAAATCGAAGAGTTCAAGGACGACGTCGAGTACTTCAATCAGATGAAGATCCGCGCTTCCGCCAACGAGCTGCCTGACCTGATGTATCTGCAGACCCGTTACTTCTCTGTGTACGGCGACTACATGCTGGACCTGAGCGACACGCAGGCTGCTGCCAACAACATTCTGGCTGCTGACTGCGAGTACAACGGCAAAGTCATCGGCATCCCTGAGAAAATCTCCAGCGACTATGTTTACTACTGGGCCGACCTGTTTGAGGAAGCCGGCGTGGAAGTTCCTCAGACCTGGGACGAGTTTGTGACCGTCTGCGAGACTCTGCAGAACTACTATGGCGCTGACGACCCCAACTTCATGGCCATTGGCATGGGCGCTAAAGACAGCTGGCCCATGTATCCTCTGATGGAGTACTCTCCGGCCAGCTTCTCCGGCAACGGCACCTACTGGGATTACATGGCCACTGTGGACGAGCCCTTTGCTGAGGGCGAGCCCATCCGTGAGGCTTACACCAAAGTTTACGAGCTGCTGAGCAAAGGCGTTCTGGGCAGCGATCCCCTGGGCCTGGGCTATGACCAGACTCTGAGCCTGTTCCTGAACAAGCAGGCCGGCATGATGATCGACAACTCCATGGGCCTGGCCAAAATCAAAGCCAGCGGCGTGGATCTGAGCGAGCTGAAGAGCTTCTACGTTCCTTACACCGGTGAGGACGGCACCATCAACCACATCGCCCAGGGCGACTTCTTCATGGGCGTCACCACCAACTCTGAGAATCCTGAGCTGGCGAAAGCCTTCCTGGAGTTCTACTTCAACGACTTCTACCCCGACTATGTGCAGAAACTGTCCAGCGACAGCAGCATGACCACCGCTGAGAAGGAAAAAGATCCTTACATGGCTTATGCAGACGAGGTTCAGACCAACGTCAACATCGTGGCCTACATGGGCGGCGCTGACGACTACACTGCCATTGTCAACGAGAGCAAATTCGATTACAACAAAGTCGGCACCGAGATGCTGACCGAGGGCTTTGACCTGGAGGCCACCTTCGACCAGCTGAATGCTGACTGGTCCGCCGCCCGCGAAAAACTGGGCATGGAATAAGCGATCCATTTAAATTGAAGAGGACAGCGATATGAAGTCGATCAGAAAAAGCAGAAACCGCTTCATCCTTGTGTCACTGACGATCCCTGTGATCCTGCTTGCGATGTTTGTGGTTTACCCTTCTCTGGATCTGATCGCCATGAGCTTCACAAGCTGGGATGGAATTTCCCCACACCGCACATTTGTCGGTGTGGGGAACTATGTTGATATGTTCACGAAATCGCCGGATCTCTGGCTTTCGCTGCGCAACAACTTCATCTACCTGGCTGTGCACATGGTGATGATCCCCATTGAGCTCTCCATCGCGGTGATGCTGAACACGAAGTTCAAGGGCGCGGGCCTGGTGAAAACCATTGCCTTTTTGCCGTTCATCATCAACGGTGTGGGCATGTCTTACGCATTTTCCTACTTTTTCTCGCCGGTCAACGGCGCGTTCAACGACATTTTGACCAGCCTGGGACTGAGCGGCTGGATTCAGAACTGGCTCAGCGATCCCAATGTGGTCAACTTTGTGCTGGCGTCTGTGTCCGCCTGGCGGTTCAGCGGCTATCACATCGTGCTGTTCTCCACGGGCCTGACGTCCATCCCCACCGAGGTGATGGAGGCCTCCCGCATCGACGGAGCCAACGCCTGGCAGCAGCTGTGGCGCATTCAGCTTCCGTCCATCTGGCTGGTGTTCAGCTTCGTCATGTTTGACTGCATCCGCGGCACGCTGCAGTGCTTCGACATTCCCTTCATCATGACCAACGGCGGACCGGGCTATGCCTCGTCCACGTTCACGCTGTACACCATCGATACCGCGTTCAAGTACAACAGCTTCGGCATGGCCGCCACCATGGCTGTGGCCATCATGGTCATCGTCATTCTGGTGTACGTGTTCCAGAACGTGGTTCTGAAAAAAGTTTTCCGGCAGTGAGGAGGATGCGTGCATGAATCTGGACAAAGCAAAACGCGTTCTCATCCTGTGCATCAAGTACCTGGTCTCGCTGATCATCATTGCCGTGGTCATCGGGCCGCTGCTGGTCACCCTGTTCACTTCGGTGAAAACGCAGGTGCAGCTGGGCAACACGTCGGCCATTCTGCCGCCGTCGCTCAGCGACTGGACCTGGGAAAACTACGCCGAGGTGCTGGGCGCAAAACTGCTGCCCGACGCCTTCAAAAACACCAGCATCATTCTGGTCATCAGCATCTTTTTCAACGTGATGTTCGGCTCCGTGACGGCGTACTGCCTGCAGCGCTTCGAATTCCGGTTTAAAAAAGTCATCATGGGCTGTTTTTACATGGGCATGCTGGTGCCCACCTTCGTGGTGGAGATCGCCCGCTTTAAGGTTATCCAAAGCCTGGGGCTGTACAACACTCTGGGTGCGCCCATCATCATCTATGTGGCTTCGGATCTGATGCAGCTGTATCTGTACATGCAGTTCGTCAGCAAAATTCCCAAAGCGCTGGACGAAAGCGCCCTGATCGACGGGTGCGGGTACTTCCGCATTTTCTACCGCATCATTTTCCCGCTTTTGATGCCGGCCACCGCCACGGTGATCATCATCAAAATCGTGAACATCGTCAACGACATGTACGTGCCTTATCTGTACATGCCCAAGACAAAGCTGAAAACGCTGACCACCTTTTTGATGAACTATGCCGGTGCGCAGCAGGGTTCCTGGCCCACGCTGGCCGCGGCCATCATCGTGGTTCTGATTCCCACGGTGGTTCTGTACCTGATCTTCCACAAGCAGATCACCGAAGGCCTGAGCGCAGGCGCCACAAAAGAATAAGCAGAGCGCAGGGGCTGCCGGATTTCCGGTGGCCCTGTGTGCGCCGAATACGACTGATTTTCAGGAGGTTTTTTATGAGCGAGTTTATGTCTTACGATCCCTGGTCCGAGATCACGACCCGCAACGGCTATGCAGGCGACGAAATGGTTGCCATGCTGCAGAAAGCCATCCGCCGCGGCAAGGAAGAGGATGCGCTGAACGCCGCCTACGAGATGTACATCACCAGCCCTCAGTTTGAGGAGAAACTGTGGCGCCGCCTGCTGTGCATCAGCGTGGAGGATATCGGCTTCGGCAATCCCGAGGCGCCCGAGCTGATCTATACTCTGTTCAAAATGCGGCAGGAGTTCCCCTACAACGACGGCGACCGTCCCATGTTCTTCGTACATGCCATCCGCTATCTGTGCCGCCAGAAGAAAGAGCGCTCCAGCGATCATGTGAAGAACCTGCTGATCCACGATTTCGAAGTGGGCAAAAAGTTTGAAGTGCCCGACTACGCGCTGGACATGCACACCCGCCGCGGCCGCGCCATGGGCCGGGACGTATACCACTTCCTGACCGAGGCCAGCCGTGTGGAGCCCTACTATGAGACCGAGGGCGCTGCGGAGATCTACGAAAAATACAAAGAGCTCTTGGAGAGCGAAGACAAGGGCGAGAAATCCCCCAACGCCTTCGAGTTCAATTCCTGGCAGTATTAAAACAAAAAAAGACATCCGGTTTGAAACCGGATGTCTTTTTATTTGGATCATTCCACGCCGGGAACTTTCACGTGATGCAGCTGCCCTTTGTTGGCTTTTCCGCACATCTCGGAAATGTCCATGCGGAGAATCACAATGGCCGGCATGCCTTTCATCATGCGGTCGTAAGCCGGGCAGTCCAGATGGTCGGGGCAATATTTTTCCGCCAGTGCCCGTTTGGCGCGCAGGCGTTCGGTCTCGTCTTCCACTACGTGCACGGTTCCCTCGGCCACGCAGCTGGCGAAATACATGGTGTACTCTGCCGGGGCGGTTTCGCTGTGGAGAACGCAGGTGAAGCAGGCCCGGGCGTCCCGCTGAATGTTGTCCAGCTTCTGCCCGGCGCGGGCGCAGTGGAAGTACAGGGCACCATCCAGATATACAAAGGCCATCGGCACGCAGTAGGGGCTTCCGTCCTCGTTTATGGTGGACAGAAAGCCGTTCTCACTTTCCTGTAAAATACGGATCGCATCCTCTTGGGATGTTTTGCGGTCCACGCGGCGCATAGGACGCATGCAACATTCCTCCCGTTCAAAACTTTTTCCTGTACTCATTATAAAGTGACTGCGGGGATTTGCAACCCCTTTTTCTTGACAAACGGCGGGGAACAATGGACAATAGGAACAGAACGCGGCGCGGCCGCGCAGGAGGTTTTTTATGCAGCAGTTTGTACCCGCCCAAAAGCGGGTGGTTGTCTTTTTGTGCGCCCTGGCGGTGTGCGGTGTGGCGGTGTTCACGCTGCTCTGGTCCGCCGGCTTGCGCACGCCCAAAATACTGGACCCGGCCGAGTATACCGAGACCGCGCCGGAAGGCTTTTTGTTTGATGTAACGTGCACTTTGCAGGATGGACTTCTGTGTGTGGACGGCTATGCCGCCGTGGAGGACGAGCGGTTTGAATCCGTGGATACCCGGGTGGTACTGTACCACTCCGGCACGAATTCCTATCTTCTTCTGCCCACCCAGATGCAGTCCAGCGAGGCGGCCCGCCAGGCCACCGGGCTGCCTTTGGCGGAATACGGCGGCTTTGCGGCCCGGGTGAAGGCGGCAAAGTTGGAATATCCCCTCGCAGAATACGAAATCTGCATTGCTTATCGCAACGACGGGCACAACGCCCTGGTGCACACCGGACGCAGCGCGGAGGTGGCATCATGAAAACGAAGGCTTTTTGGAAAGACGCCCGGGCGCCCTGGCTGGCGCTGTGGGCCGTGATGCTGGCGTTGCATCTGCAGTGGACGCTGGGCACCGGCGATGACCCCATGTATGCGGGTATGCTGGAGATGTATTCCCTGTGGGATTTTTCCCTTTGGCATTATTCCACCTGGTCCGCCCGTACACTGGTAGAGGCCGTTCTGTGCATTGTGGAGTCCTGGCCCACCTGGATCTGGCGCCTGGCAGACCCGGTGTTCATCACTCTGTCCGCGTGGCTGGCCGTCCGCCTCATCGGGGCGCACCGGTCCGCCCGGGCAGGCTGGATGGCCGCCGGTCTTGTGCTGTGCTACGACTGGGCGCAGCTGTCCAGCGCGGGATGGATTTGCACCACGCTGGTGTTTGTTTGGCCGCTGACTGCGGCTCTGGCGGCGGCCCAGCCTCTGGCCAGTGCGGTGCGGGGCGACCGGGTGAAGTGGTGGAGCGCTGCCGGTTCCCTGGTTTTGCTTCTGTACGCCGCCAACATGGAGCAGGTGATGGCTGCCTATGCCGTGTGCCTTTTCGGTTTGCTCATATGGTACGCCGCAGCGCGCCGCCGGCCCCACTGGCTCTTGTGGGCGCAGCTGGCGGTGTGTGCGGCCAACGGCGTGTACGCTCTGACCTGCCCGGGCACGGCCGCCCGGGCCGCGGGCGAGGCCACCAGCTGGTTCATTGATTTCGGCATGCGAAACTTTCTGCAAAATGCGGAGATGGGCATTTCCAACGCCCTGGCCGGGGTGGTCTACGCCCGGGAAATGGTGTTTTTTGTGCTGTGCGCAGCGCTGTGCTGCGGGATTTGGACCCACTACCGCCATTGGCTTTACCGGCTGATGGGACTGTTCCCGGCGGCGGTGGTGCTGGTGCTGGGTGTGCTTGGCCAGCCACTGACTGAGCTCTGGCCCAAGCTGTCCTTTTTTGCAAACGGTTTGACGGACCGTGGCACCGTCACGGTGGTGACTGCCTGGAGTCTTAAGCGGTATGTGCCCTTTTTGCTGCTGTGCGCGGTGTTTGCTGTGTGCATTGTCAATGTGTATCTGGCGCTGGGCCACAGCGCCCGGGCGTGGGCTGCGGGCACCGCGCTGTGCGCCGGTTTTGCCAGCCGGGCCATGCTGGGCTTTTCGCCCACGGTGTGGCAGTCCGGCGACCGGACCGCATTCTTTTTCCTGATGGCGTGCCTGTTTGTCACTTTGTGTGTGTGGCAGACACTGGACGACGCCCCCGCGCCGGTGCGCCGGGGATTTGCCGCGCTAGTAGGTCTGTGCGCCGCAGGTACGGTGTTGTCGTTGATCGGGGCCTGAGGCCCTTTGGGAAAGCGAGGGATTTGAGTTGTACTATTTGGAAGACTACCGCAAGGCCATGCGCATGGGCCAGCGGAATTACCGTGAGTGTGTCAGCAAAGGTGTGTATCCCTATCTGCAGGTGCTGGACGATCTTTTGAAACAGGTGGATGTGGAATACGAACAGCCCATCGGCGTGGTGGAGATTCCGGCGGACCGCATTGCCGGCACCAAGGCCAAGGGCCGCCGTTCGGCATTCTCCCGTTCTTTCATGCCGCTTTTGAAAGATGATACCGAGTTTGCCCGCAAGTGGATGACACTGTTCGGCATTCAGATGACCGAAGGCATCCGGGACCCCATCAAAGTGTACGAGTTTATGAACCGGTTCTACGTGCAGGAGGGAAACAAGCGGGTCAGCGTGCTGAAGTATCTGGGGGCCACCAGCATCTGGGCCAATGTGACGCGCGTTGTGCCGGTGCCCACCGAGAGCAAGGAAAACCGCATCTATTACGAATTCATGGACTTCTACGACCACACCCGTCTGAACTATTTCTGGTTCACGGAAGAGGGCCGTTTCAGCCGTCTTCTGGCGGCCACAGGTCCGGTGGACCGGCCCTGGAATGAAAACGAGCGCAAAGACCTTGCGTCTGTGTACTTGCGGTTTGCCCCGGCGTTTCGGTCGGCCGGCGGCGAAAAGCTGTCCGTCACGGCCAGCGACGCGCTGTTGGCGTACATCGACGTGTACGGCTACGATGCAGTCAAGGAGAAAACCACCCGCCAGATGAGCGAGGATTTGGCCCGTATTTGGAAGGAAGTGCTGGTTCTGAACGAGCAGGAGGCCGTGGAACTGTCCATGTCGCCTTCGCCCGAGCAGACCCGCGGTCTGTTCAACAAGATCCTGCCCATGGGACCGTCGCACTTGAAGGTGGCGTTTTTGAACGAGCGCACGCCCGCCACTTCGGCCTGGACGTATGCCCACGATTTCGGCCGCAGCCAGCTGGAGGAGACCTTCGGCAACCGGGTCGAAACACTGTCCTTCAACGACGTTCTGGTGGGCGAGGACGCCCAGCAGAAGCTGGAACAGGCGGTGAACGCCGGATGCGACGTGGTGTTCACCACCACCCCGAAACTGATGGCCGACTGCCTGAAAGCCGCGGTCAAGTATCCCCATGTGAAGTTCTTGAACTGCTCGCTGAACATGACGCACCCGGACGTGCGCACTTACTACGGCCGCATTCACGAGGCAAAGTTCCTTCTGGGCGCCATCGCCGGCGCCATTGCCGACGACAACAAGATCGGATACGTGGCCACGTATCCCACGTACGGCATGACTGCTGGCATCAACGCCTTTGCCCTGGGTGCCAAAATGACCAATCCCCGGGCGAAGATTTATCTGGAGTGGACCGCGGTCAAAGACTGCGACGTGGAGGCGTCTTTCCGGGAGAAGGGCGTGCATGTGGTGTCAGACATTGATTTGCGCGCGCCGGACAGCAACGCGCCCCGGGAGTTCGGCTTGTACCGGGTGGGCGACGATGGACGCGAGCAGTATCTGGCCATGCCTTTCTGGCACTGGGGCGAGTTTTACATCAAGATCGTTCAGAGCATCTTTGACGGCCGGTGGAAAGAGGACGGGGACCAGCCCGGCACCCACGCCATCAACTACTGGTGGGGCATGTCCGCGGGCGTGGTGGAGGTCATCACTTCCCGCAGCCTGCCCGAAGGGACGGCCCGTCTGGTGGAGCTTCTGCGCAGAGCCATCTGCTCCAGTGAATTTGAACCCTTTGCGGGTGTGATTACGGACCAGAACGGTCAGGTGCGCCTGACCGACGGGCAGCGCTTTGAGCCCGAAGACATCATCACCATGGATTGGCTGGCCGACAATGTGGTCGGGCGCATTCCGGAGTTCGACGAGCTCATTGACGCGGCCAAACCCATGGTGCACCTGCAGGGTGTGACCAAAGAGGGGGAGGGTGAAAAATGAAAGTCCTGGCCATTGCGGACGAGGAGTCCCGGTATCTCTGGGATTTTTTCCAGCCGGAGAAACTGAAGGACATCGATCTGATTCTGTCCTGCGGTGACCTGAAAGCGCAGTATCTGGATTTTCTCGCCACGTTCACCCACGCACCCATTTTGTACGTTCACGGCAATCACGACGAACGCTATAAGAAAAACCCGCCCGACTCCTGCAACTGCATCTGCGTGGAGGATAAGATTTACAACTACTGCGGTATCCGGGTGCTGGGCCTGGGCGGGTCCATGCGCTACCGGCCCGGGCATTTTCAATACTCCGAGCGGGAGATGCACCTGCGCGCCGCGCGCATGAAGTACGCCTTGTGGCGCAACAAGGGCTTCGATGTGCTGCTCACCCACGCGCCGGCTCAAGGAATCAACGACGGAACCGATATCGCGCACCGGGGCTTCGAGACATTCAACGAGCTGATGGACCGTTACCAGCCCACCTTTTTTGTGCACGGTCATGTGCACATGAACTACGGCCGGGACGTGCCCCGCTGCACCCAACGCGGTTCCACCACCATCATCAACGCTTTTGAGCGGTATGTGTTCGACATCGACACCCCGACGATTCAGCTGTCCAAACCCGGCTTTGCGTGGAAAAAATAAACGGGACAAGCCCGGCGCTGCATGCGCCGGGCTTTTTTCGCATACACATGGGCGAGGAGGGATGGCTGTGCAGCAGATGGTGTTGGACGTGTTGGGCCGCTGGGGCGAGTGGGGCGTGTTCTTTTTGATTGCGGTGGAAAATTTGTTCCCGCCCATTCCCAGCGAAGTGATTCTCACCTTTGCGGGCTTCCTCACAGGCTGCACGCAGATGACCGCCCCGGGCGTGATCGCCGCGGCCACCGGGGGCAGTACCGCCGGTGCGGTGATCCTTTACGGCCTGGGGCGGGCGCTGTCCCCAGCGCGGCTGAACGCGCTTTTGTCCGGCCCCGTCGCCCGGCGGCTGAAACTGGAACAGGAGGATGTGCAGAAGGCCGCGGACTGGTTTTCCGCTCACGGCTGGCCCAGCGTGTTTTACTGCCGGTGTGTGCCCATTGTCCGCAGCTTGATCTCCATTCCCGCGGGCATGGCGGGCATGCGCTTTGCGCCCTTTCTGGCCCTGACCGTGGCGGGCAGCCTTTTGTGGAATGTGATTTTGGTAAGTCTGGGCGCTCTGGCCGGGGAGAACTGGCCCGCCATCACCAATGCGTTGGCGGGCGTGTCCGACGGGGTCAAGTGGGTACTGGCGGCAGCGGCGGTGGGGGCGGTGCTCTGGCGAAAAGCCCGCAAACGCAAGATTGACTGCGGCCGCCCGTCCGGGGTACAATAATCCCGAAAGGCGGGAGAGCATATGGAAGAAATGTCGGCGCGCAGCGCGCTTTTGCTGGGCTGGCCGGCCCTGGAAAAGCTGGCCGGGTGCCATGTGGCCGTGTTCGGCGTGGGCGGTGTGGGCGGTCACGTCGTGGAAGCCCTGGCCCGGGGCGGCGTGGGGCGCCTCACGCTGTTTGACAGCGACGAGGTCAACGTGTCCAATTTGAACCGGCAGCTGGTGGCCACCCGGGACGCGGTGGGCAAAAAAAAGGTGGAGGTGCTGGCCCGGCGTATTCACAGCATTCGCCCTGAGACGCAGGTCACAGCCAACGCTGTGTTTTATCTGCCCGAAAATGCGGACCAGTATCCGCTGGAGCAGTACGACTACATTGTGGACGCCATCGATACGGTCAGCGCCAAACTGGAGCTGATCTGCCGGGCCAAGGCCGCCGGTGTGCCGGTGGTCAGCGCTATGGGTTGCGGCAACAAGCTGGACCCCACGCAGTTTCAGGTGACGGATCTGTTTAAAACCAGCGGCGATCCTCTGGCGCGGGTCATGCGGCACGAGCTGCGGAAACGGGGCGTACACAGCCTGAAAGTGGTGTACAGCACCGAACCGGCCCGCACGCCCATCGAGTCGGGCGAGACCAAGGGCACCGCGGGCCGTCCGGCTCCGGGCAGCGTCAGCTTTGTACCCGGCGTGGCAGGCATGATTTTGGCAGGCGAGGTCATTAAGGATTTGACCGGTGTGCGGTAAAAGAGGCTTCGGCCTCTTTTTTGTTCACAAATTATTCATTGACAAATGTAAACGAAAGGCGTATGGTTAATTCAACGACAAATGTAGTCCAAAAGGAGGCGGACCATGGAACGCAAACTGGAAAAATTGCCCGATGCGGAACTGGACGTGATGCTGGCTCTGTGGCGCTACCGCAGTCCGGTGCGCACTTCTCAGATCCTGGGGGATGTGCGGGATGCGCGCAACTGGAGTCTGAGCACGCTGAAAGTGTTGTTGGGGCGTCTGGCGGACAAGGGGTTTGTAGAGGTCACCCGGCAGGGACGTTTCACACTGTACCGGGCGCTGGTGAGCGAGGCGGACTACCGCCGGCAGGAGACCCAGGGCCTTTTGAAGCGCTATTACAAAAACTCGGTCAAAAGCATGATCGCGGCGCTGGTGGAAGAGGAGTCGCTGTCCGGTGAGGAGCTGAGCGAGCTGGAAGAGCTGATTCGAAAGGCGGGAGAAAACCATGGTGCGTGAATGGTTTTACGCCAGCCTGGCCCTGGCGCCCTGGACCGGCGGGTTGATCGCGCTGCTTTTGCTGCTTCGGCGCAAGGCAAAGCATGTATCCCCGCACTTTTTCCATCTGGCGTTTCTGGTGCTGGCTCTGCGGTTGGCGATCCCTGTGGACGTGAGCCTGCCCCGGGCACCGGTACAGGTGGAAATGCCCGCCGCTGTAACAGTGACGGCGCCGCGCACGGAACCGACCGTCACTGCTCCGACGGCACAGCAGCCGCAGCCGGAACCGGTGGAACTGGACCTTTCGGCCGTGTGGCAGGTGCTGCCCGGCGTGTGGGCGCTGGGAGCGATGTGCGTGTTGGGACTGCGCATGGGCGCCTGGGGCGTGTACGCTGCGGGATTGCGCAAGCGGCGTGTGCCGGCGGCCCCCGAGGTGCAGTCCATGGCCCGGGCCGAGGCGGGCCATCCGGTGCGGGTGTACCGGGTGGACGGCCTGTTCAGCCCTCTGGCGGCGGGGTTTGTGCGCCCGGCGGTCTATCTGCCGGAAGACGTGCCGGCCCAGACCCTGCCCTATGCAGTGGCCCACGAGGTATGTCATCTGCGCCGGCGGGATTTGTGGTTCAAGCTCCTTTTGACAGCGGCCTGCGCCATGCAGTGGTTCAACCCGCTGGTGTGGGCCATGGCCCGGGCTGCGGGCCGCAATTTGGAACTGGCCTGCGACGCACAGGTTCTGCAGAACCGGTCCACTGCTTACCGGCAGGCTTACGGTCTGGCCATTTTGAACACACTGCGCCCGGGCGGGGCGCTGGCGCTGGCCGCAGGATTTGCGGCCCCACCCAAATTTGCAAAAGAAAGGATTACAGCCATGTTTGATAAACAGAGAAAGAAAAAACTGCTGCCGCTTCTGGCGATGCTGTGCGCGGCAGTGACCGCGGCCAGCGCGCTGGTTTCCTGCACAGCTGCCCAGAGTGAAGAAACGCAAAGTTCTTCCGCCGCACCCTCGGTTTCCCAGAGCACGGCTGCCTCGTCTTCAACGCAGAGCGAGCCTGATTCTTCCGCATCTCAGAGCACCGCTGAGTCCACCGCTCCTGTGCTGGCGGAAGAAACCGCCTGGATTTGGATAGTGCCGGGCGCTGACAGCGTCAGCCGCAGCTTTGGCGACGGTCACAGGGGTATGGACGTTGCGGCCAAAGAAGGCACGCCCATTTACGCTCCGGTTTCCGGTACGGTGATAACGGCGAAAACGGACCCCCAGCCGGGTGATGAGGACTGGTCCATGGGCTGTTATGTGAAGCTGGACCACGGCAACGGCCTGACCAGCCTGTACTCCCATTGCAGCGGCCTGGCTGTACAGGAAGGGGATACGGTGACCGCCGGGCAGGTGATTGCCTATGTGGGCAACAGTGGCAATTCCACTGGCTATCATCTGCACATGGAAGTGGAGCAGAATGGAGTTGTACAGGACCCGCTGACCTATTTGCAGGCAGATACTGCGGAGTCCACTCCGCAGCTGGAGCCCGCATCCTGAGACAAAACCGATACACATGTAAAAAATCGCGCCGGCCGGTTTACGGTCGGCGCGATGGTGTGCTATCATAAAAGGCAAAGCGGCGGCGGGGGGATGAAATCATGTGGAAAAAACGACTGGCGGCTTTTTTTGCGGTGTTGGCGCTGGCGTCCGGCTGCCTGTGGGCTGCGGCGGAGACCCCTGCCGAAGAGCTGGAACGTCTGCGCAAAGAACAGCAGCAGATTGAGCAGAACATTGAAGACGCCCAGGACGACATTCAGCAGGCAGGCCAGCAGAAAGAACTGTATACCCAAAAGAAAAACAACATTGCATCGCAAATCGAGGCCATGAAGCAGCAAATCGACGCCCAGCAGGCCCAGATCGACCAGACCCAGGCGCAAATTGCTGAAACAGTGGTGCAGCTGGATGCCAGCCGGCAGGCCTTTGAAGAGCGCATGGTGGGTATTTATGAAATGAGCCGCCAAAGCAGTCTCAGCGTGCTGCTGGGGCTGGACAGTTTTTCCGAGATGCTGCGTTTTTCGGAAAACCTGCAGAGCATTGCGGTCAACGATACGGAAATCATCGATACACTGCGCGCGCAGGAGCAGACTCTGGAAGATCAGGCTGCACAGGAACAGCAGCAGATGGACCAGCTGAATGCCTCGCAGGACGAATTGAAGCGCCTGGAGCAGGAGTATGCCCAGGCCCTGCAGCAGGCGGATGAGCAGATGTCTGCGGCTCAGGCGGAAAAAGAGTCCTATGAAAAGGCCAGCGCCGAGAAGGAACAAGAGATTGCAGAGGCCGAGCGCCGCTATGCCCAGTGGGCCGCCCAGGACGACAATCCGGGTGTGGAGTTCACGGGCGGGGCTTTTGTGTGGCCCTTGCCCGGATACACCACCAATTCGCCCATGGGCTGGCGCACTGACCCCTTCACCGGTCAGCAGAGCTTCCATCGGGGAACGGACATCCCCGCGCCCAAAGGCACCCGCATTTATGCGGCCGCCGGGGGTGTGGTGTCCACCCATGCGGATGCCAGCTACGGCACTTGCGTGAAAATCAGCCACGGCGGCGGCCTGGTGACCATCTATGCTCATATGTCGGCCCGGGCCGAGGGAATCGGCGACGGGGTCACGGTGGAGCAGGGCCAGCTGATTGGCTATGTGGGCAGCACCGGCCGCTCTTCGGGAAATCATCTGCATTTTGAGGCCAATTTGAACGGTTCGCCCGTGGATGTATTCAACTATTTATAATGTGAAAAAAGCGCGCCTGCGGGCGCGCTTTTTTGCTGCAAACGGTTTGGTCGAAAGCTCAAACGCCGGAATAGGCGTTTTCGGGGCGTTCGCTTTCTGTGCGTTCCAGCCGGCAGACACAGCAGAGACCCCGGCCGGTTCCCTTGGCCCGGTACAGCATCTGGTCCGCCTCTGAATACAGCTGCCGGTAGGAACATTGAGCAAGCGTGCAGATGCAGGCTCCCACACTGCAGGAAACATCCAGCGGTTTCTCTTCCCAGCGAATGTTTTTCAGCTGCTCGCCCAGGGTTTGTGTCAGTGCCCGGACCTGTTCTTCCGGCATGGGAAAATCATAGAGAACGGCGAATTCATCGCCGCCGATTCGGCCCAACCCGGCTGCACCCGGAAAGACATTGCGCATGACAGAAGCTGTTTCGGCCAGCACGTGATCTCCGCAAAGATGGCCGTGATGGTCGTTGATCACTTTGAATTTGTCCAGGTCCAGCAGAAGCAGCGTCAGCCCACCGGAGTTTCCGGAATCCTCCAATCCGGAAAGCACCTGTTGCGTTTGGTACTTCAAGGTGATTTTGTTGAGCAGTCCTGTCAGCGGGTCCAACTGTGCCAGCTGCTGCAATTTGACGTTCATCTCAAGAATTTGTTTTTGCTGTTTCAGTGTGACGGCAGTGTGATGGGCATGGGTCAGGGAGACCGCCAGCGCCACCACAAAGGCAATGGTTAAATTGAGCCGGTCTCCATCGTCCAGCATCGGGGCCATCATCACCAGAAAGATTCCGAAGTTTATTCCAAACTGCAGAAGTGTGTGCCACGGGGGCATCTGAATCAGCAGGGCCAGTGCAAACAGCGCCGTTGTCAGCACGGTGGCTCCCGCTCCCGGATCTCGGTACAGATCATAGGTGTTGAGGCACATGTGCCAAAGGAAAATCAAATGGACTACAACGTATTGCGCGGAGAACTGACTGTGAACGGACCGGCGTTGCAATGGCCGCTGCAGCATAAGCCACAGAACGGCAATAAAAATCAGGGCGCAGTACATGGCAAAATAGATCCGGTTGTTCCGTGTTCCCAGTCCCACCGAAGTCCAGCACAGCACCCGAACGATATTAAAAAGTTCCATCGGAAAAATGAGTGCGCAGACAATGCGCAGGGAAACATCGTTTTTGCGCACCGACTCACGCAGAAATTCCTGGCGGATATACCGGGGAATCCGCAGATTGCAAAGTTTGAAAAAGTTCAAAATTTTACGCATCGCTGTCTTTCCTTTTTGGAACCGTAATCGCACAGAACAAACGAATGTACGCTGTTTTGGCTCGAAAGAGCAGTTGCCGATCGGTCGCAATGTGTTGAACGGCCCCACTTGACGGTCACTTGTTTCCATGCTATTTTCATTGTACAAATCGCTGTAAAACAGGAAAGCGATTGTTCGAAATTTGCTGTGATATGCGCAAAATTTGTGGCAGAGGAGGGGATGACCATGCTGCGGATTGCTGTTTGCGACGACGAAGAAAAGCAACTGGAACAGGTGTCCGCACTGCTGGAAACCTACCTTGAGGCTCATCCCGACAGGCAGGGACAGGTGGAGACATTCCAAAGCGGAAGCGCACTTTTGGAGCGCGTGAAGGAACTGCGCGGGTTTGACCTTTACATCCTGGACATCCTGATGCCCTCTCTCAGCGGAATTGAGATTGGCCGTCGCCTGCGTGCGCTGGCAGACGAGGGCGAAATCATCTATCTCACCAACTCCAACGACTTTGCTGCCGACAGCTACGATGTCCGGGCTTTTTTCTACCTGCTCAAGCCGGTGGAGAAAAGCAAACTGTTTCAGGTGCTGGACAAAGCGGTGGAACGGCGGAATTGGCGGCAGAGCAGCGCAGTTGTGGTAACCACGGCAGCGGGCGTGCGGCGCATTCCTCTGGGGCAGATTCGGTATGTGGAGCGAACGGGCCGCCGTATGCGGTATTTTTGTACCGACGGCGTGTTGGACTCGCAAACCATACGGGTTCCTTTCCGGCAGATGGCCGCGCCCCTTCTGGCGGACCGGCGCTTTTACCTGTGCGGGGCCAGTTTTGTGTTGAATTTTCAGCACGTCACCGGGGTGAACGGCCAGACGGCGCTTTTGGACAGCGGGCACACCGTAACGTTGCCCCGGACTGTGGCCGCGGACTTCAAGCGGGCATGGGGCGCCTATTGGTTGGAGGTAAACAACGAATGGTAGAACTGTTTGTCATGGAGTATATGACGGTGCTGGGGATGACCATGGTTTTGCTGTTCCTGGACAGCAAATATTCCCCGCGGCGCACGATTCTGACGGTTTGCATTGCCATAGCAGCAGTTATGACGGCGGTTTTCGTCATATACCGGTCAGCCGGTCTGGCTGTCACAATTCAAATTTATTCTCTAATCGCCCATGTGCCCTCTTTGGTGCTCGTTTTTGTGCTCAGCCGCTTTCGCGGATGGCGTCTGGTGTTTCAGGTGCTTTCTGCCATTTTATTCTGTGCATTGATCCAGCACGGAGCGGCGTTGGCCTACTATCTGTCGGGCGGTTATGTGTGGGTGCTTATCGTGTCCTACGGGATCCTCAGTGCGGGAATCATCTGGTTCCTGATTCGCTTTTTGCGGCCGCTCTTTCTCCGGACGCTGCTGGAACTGCGCCGGGGCTGGTGGCTCATTTGCCTGGTGATGGCCACGTATTATGTCATCATCATCTACCTGATTCCCGGTTATGTGGGGTCTACCTGGAGCAGCACCATCCTCAAGCCCGCAATTTCATTGTTGATGGTAGGGTTTTATTCCGTTTTGATGTTCCTCTTTTTCAGCGTTCAAAAAGAGGCAGAGACCCGATACAGCGCGCAGATGTCCGCTTTGCAGCTGTCGGCCTTGCAGAGCCGCATGGAAGCGGTAAAGACCGCTGAGAACGCAATCCGAACAGAGCGGCACGATTTGCGCCACCGGCTCCAGACCGTTGCGGAATTGGTATCGCGGGGAGACCGCGATACTGCGCTGGAGTTTCTGAATGCCGCCCAAAGGCGGTTGGATGAATGCAAGGAGATCAGCTGGTGCCGTCCACCGGTGCTGGACGCCGTGTTTTCCTCTTATTTTGACCAGGCCCGGCAGCAGGGCATTGCGGTGGAGGCGAACATCTCTCTGTCCGATTCGCTCCCGGCGGATGAAGGGGAATTGGCAATCGTCCTTGCCAACGCGCTGGAAAATGCGATTCATGCCAACGCACAAGTGCCTCCCAATCGAAGAGAAATCCGTTGCAGAATGATCGGAACGCCCAGCGTCATTCTGGAAATTTCCAATCCCTGCAGCCAGCCGGTGATGTTTGACGCACAAGGTTTGCCGGTGGCGCAGAGAAAGGGACACGGCCTGGGGGTTCAGTCCATTTCTGCCTTCTGCCGGAAAACAGGGGCGGTCTGCCAGTTTGAACAGTCGGACGGCCGGTTTTCTTTCCGACTGGTCTTGTGATGAAAAAAGAGGTTCCCGCATACGGGAACCTCTTTTTGACATCACAGCGACACAAAGGGAAGGGTATAGGCGCTTTTGGCCGGCTGCGGCCTGGCCAGGCACAGAGCAGCCAGATCCTCGGCCAGACTGTGGGCGTCGGCCACGCGCCGTGCTTCGGGGGAAGTGCTCCGCAGCTTGGCGAGTGACGCGGAAACCGGCAGCAGAGCAGCGCCTTTTGCCTGCTTCAGCACCTCCCGCCCGGCGGCGCTGGCACCCAGCACCTGCACATAGGGCGGCAGCGCGGGCAGATCGTCCGTATAGCCCAGGGCGGCGTCCAGCACCAGACGGCGCAGCCGGGCGTGAGCATAGCGCTTGGTTTTCAGCGCGTCGTACAGTTCCGGCAGGGTCACACAGGTTTGCACACAGCGGTGCAGCCGGTGCTCCAGCCCCTCGCCCACACCCCGCACCCGGCCCAGCTGCCGGGGCAGCAGGCCACGCAGCCGGGCCAGAATCGCGGTGGAAGAGGCCTTTTCGTCGTTGTACAGCCCGTTTTCCTGCGCCTCTCGGTACAAAGGCAGGCAGGTGGAGGGCACATAGGGAGCCAGGGCCTCGGCGCCTGCCTTTCGGAACAGCGCCCGCAGAGCGCTGGCGCTGGCAAAACCGTCGCCGGGTGCATCTGCACCGTGCTGTGCACCCTTGCGGGCCAGGGGCAGAATGTCCATCGGGCTGTTCTGGGCCAGAATGGCTTTGCAGTACTCCACGCCCAGCAAATTGTTGGGGCCGGCCAGCACTTCGCCAGCGCCCGGCTGCACGGCTTCGGCCGCCGCGGCCCGGGCCGCGGCAAAGCCCGTGCCCCCCTGCAGCGCCCGGGCCAGCGGCGCGCGAAAGGCCGGGTCCAGCAGTGTGCGCGCCGTTTGACGCAGCAGCGCCGCGTCCGGCGTTTCGGCGCCGAAACACAGCGTGTCCACACAGCTCAGGGCGCTGAGAATGCGCACTCCCGCCGCGGCAAATCCTTCGGCGCTCAGCGCAGCGTAGGGAGCCGGCAGACACAGCACCAGATCCGCGCCGCCGGCCAGTGCCGCGCGCACCCGCACCTGGGCGGGAAACAGGGCAAAGGCGCCCCGCTGCACCACCGACGGGCTCATCACGCACACCACGGCCTCGGCGCCCGCCTGCCGCGCCCGGGCGATCTGCCAGGCGTGCCCGGCGTGAAACGGGTCGTATTCTGCTATGATGCCAACGATTTTCAACATAAAACCCCTTTCGTGCCTTGCAAATGAATTTTTACCATTATATAATAAAAGGGCTAAGGAAGAAAAGTGCCTGCTTGTTCAAGGGCAGGCATTTGAAACGTTTAGGAGGAAAAAGTAACTATGAAAGTTCTGGTCATCAACTGCGGTTCCAGCTCTCTGAAGTATCAGCTTATTGATATGAACGACGAAAGCGTGCTGTGCAAAGGTCTGTGCGAGCGCATCGGCATCGAGGGCAGCAAGATCACACACAAAGCCAACGGCGGCGAGTGGAGCCAGGAAGTTCCCTTCCCCACGCACACCGAAGCGTTCATGAAGGTCGTTGAGATGATGACCACGGGCGAGGGCGCCGTTGTGAAGGATAAGAGCGAGATCACCGCCATCGGCCACCGCGTGGTGCAGGGCGCCGAGTTCTTTACCAAATCTGAGATCGTCACCGACGCTATCATTGATAAAATCGAAGAGATCGCGCCGCTGGCTCCTGTTCACAACATGGCTCACGTGCAGGGCCTGCGCAGCGCCAAAGCCGTCTTTGGCGACAAAGTTCCCAATGTGGTTGTGTTCGACACCACCTTCCATCAGACCATGCCCTCCAAGGCATACATGTACGGCGTTCCCTATGAGATGTACGAGAAGTACTCCATCCGCCGTTACGGTGCTCACGGCACCAGCCACCGCTATGTGAGCATGGCGGCTGCCCAGTATCTGAACAGCAGCGATCTGAAAATGGTCACCTGCCATCTGGGCAACGGCAGCTCCATCTCCGCGGTAAAGGGCGGCAAGTGCATGGACACCAGCATGGGCTTGACCCCGCTGGCCGGCGTTCTGATGGGCACCCGCTGCGGCGATGTGGACCCCAGCGTGGTTACTTACATGGAGCAGAAACTGGGCATGCACGGTCAGGAGATGGCTGACTATCTGAACAAGAAGTCCGGTCTGCTGGGCGTTTCCGGCGTTTCCAGCGACATGCGTGACGTGACCAGCGCGGCGGATGCGGGCAATCCCCGTGCCAAACTGGCCATTGATATGCTGGCTTATCAGATCAAGAAATACATCGGTTCCTACGCGGCGGCCATGGGCGGCCTGGACTGCGTGGTGTTCACCGGCGGCATCGGCGAAAACGACTACCGCATGCGCGCCAGCGTCTGCGAGGACATGGGCTTTTTGGGCATTTCTGTGGATCCCGAGAAGAACCGTCAGCGCACCGGCGACATCATGGACATCAGCGGCAAGGGCAGCCGTGTAAAAGTGCTGGTCATCTGCACCAACGAAGAACTGATGATTGCCCGCGACACCAAAGCGCTGGTGGAAGCGGCGAAATAATGTTTCCGCAAGGCGGCTGTTCCGAAGGAACGGCCGTCTTTTGTTGCAGTCTCGTCCTCAAAAAGCGCACAATCGGTTCCGCTTGGCGAAACGCTGCGTCTTTTTCGCGGAAAAATCTTGTGTTTTTTTTAACAAAAAGGTATAATGAAACCAAATCGCATTTTTGATCGAACGAGTTCTGTTCACCACTTTATGCGAGAGGGATTTTTTAAAGGAAAGGTGATTCAATTATGGCTTTGACGAACAATCAGCATGTTCTGGACTGGGTCAAAGAAATGGAAGACCTGATGACTCCGGACAAGACCATTTGGATCGACGGCTCTGAAGGACAGCTGCGTGCTCTGCGCGAAGAGGCCTTCAAGACGGGCGAAATGACCGAACTGAACCAGGAGAAACTGCCTGGCTGCGTTCTGCACCACACCGCGAAGAACGACGTTGCCCGTGTTGAGGGCCGTACGTTCATCTGCACCAAGAACAAAGAGGACGCGGGCGTCATCAACAACTGGATGGACCCCGAAGAGATGAAAGCGAAACTGGTTCCCATGTACACCGGCTGCATGAAAGGCCGCACCATGTACGTCATCCCGTACTGCATGGGCCCCATCGGCAGCCCGTTCTCCAAAGTGGGTATTGAGGTCACCGACTCCATCTACGTTGTCCTGAACATGGACATCATGACCCGCATCGGCGTGAAAGCGCTGCGTCAGCTGGGCGATTCCAACGACTTCGTGCGCGGCCAGCACGCGAAAGCCGACATCAACGAGGAGAACCGCTACATTGTGCAGTTCCCCGAAGAGAATGCAATCTGGTCCATCAACTCCGGTTACGGCGGCAACGTGCTGCTGGGCAAAAAATGCTTTGCTCTGCGCATCGCTTCCTACCAGGGCATGAAAGAGGGCTGGATGGCCGAGCACATGCTGATCCTGGGCATCGAGTGCCCCAACGGCGAGACCAAATACATCACCGCTGCGTTCCCCTCTGCCTGCGGCAAGACCAACCTGGCCATGCTGATTCCGCCTGAGGTCTATGCAAAGCAGGGCTACAAAGTGTGGACCGTCGGCGACGACATCGCCTGGATGCACATCGGTGAGGATGGCCGTCTGTATGCCATCAACCCCGAGAACGGCTTCTTCGGCGTTGCCCCCGGCACCAACGAGAAATCCAACCCCAACGCACTGCACACCACCATGAAGGGCACCATCTTCACCAACGTTGCCCACAACCTGGCGGACAACACTGTGTGGTGGGAAGGCCTGGACAAGAATCCTCCCGAGGACGCTCAGGAGTGGACCGGTATCCCCGTCAACGGCAAAGAGTATGTTGCCAACGGCGGCAAGCTGGCTCATCCCAACTCCCGTTTCACCGCTCCTGCGGAGAACTGCCCCTGCCTGTCCAAAGAGTTCAACAACCCCATGGGCGTGCCTGTGACCGCGATGGTATTCGGCGGCCGCCGTGCTAAGACCGCTCCGCTGGTGTACCAGTCCTTCGGCTGGGAGCACGGCGTATATGTGGGCTCTGCGATGGCTTCTGAGACCACTGCTGCCGCTACCGGCGCTGTGGGCGTTGTCCGTCGTGACCCGATGGCCATGCGTCCCTTCTGCGGCTACAACATGGGCGACTACTTCGGCCACTGGCTGGAGATGGGCAAGAAACTGGGCGACAAAGCGCCTAAGATCTTCCATGTCAACTGGTTCCGTACCGACGACAACGGCCACTTCATTTGGCCGGGCTTCGGCGACAACATGCGTGTCCTGATGTGGATGCTGGATCGCTGCGAGGGCAAAGTGGACGCTGTGGAGACTCCCATCGGCTACGTTCCCAAGGCGGAAGACATCAACATCGAGGGCCTGTCCGACATCACTCTGGACACCCTGAAGGGTCTGCTGGAGATCGACAAAGATCTGTGGCTGGAAGACGTCAAGGGCGTCGAGGAGCTGTACGATCAGATCGGCGAGCGCGTTCCCGCTGAGCTGCGCAAACAGCTGGCCGACCTGCGTGATCGTCTGTCCAAATAAGAATAAGCGCATAGCGCAATGCAGGCAGCAGAGAAATCTGCTGCCTGTTTTTTATAACAATGCCGCGCCAAGGAGGAGACTATGCAGCGCCGACAGCTTGAGTATTTTGTAGAGGTGGTTGACTGCGGCAGTATCAGCGCCGCTGCCCAGAAACTGTTTGTGGCCCAGCCCAGCCTGAGCCGGACCATCAACGCCATGGAACACGAGATGAACGGTCCGCTTCTGGAGCGCACCGGCCGGGGCGTGCGTTCCACCCAGACCGGCTGCCAGATGTATTATTATGCCTGGTCTTCAGATGTTGGAGCGGCTGAGAGATACCCAAACCACCCGTTTGGTCAGCCGTTTGCATGTGGCCGTGGCCCATCTGTATTTAAAGGATTCGCTTCTGCTGCAGGTGTATCAGCACATGAAGGCACAGGACACCGAATTTTGCTTTTATGAGACCACACTGGAACCGGCTCTGGAAAAAGTGGCGGATTTGAGCGCTGAAATCGGTCTGGCGGTGGCCAATGATACACAGCTTCCGATTTTACAGAAAATGGCCGCGGGCAAAAATGTGGAAGTCACCTTGTTGGATGCCTCCAAACCGATGCACGTTCATGTGCGCAAGGATCATCCGTTGGCACAGATGTCTTCCCTGCGGTGCAATCAGCTGTTTGCCTATCCGCGAGTGCTGCTGCCCGGCGACTTTTTCAGCCATTTGAATCAGACGCTGCTGGATGATTTGAGGTCTTCGTCCACGCTGCCCAGGCGCACCATTACGGTGAACAGTTATCACACAGTACTGCGCATGCTTCGCAGCACCGACGGCTACATCGTGGGACATCCCTGGCAAAGCGAGGAACTGCGCTGTTCGCAAATTTGCAGTATTCCCTTGGAAGATGTTTCCGTGCGCATGAATCTTTTGCTTTTGAAGCGGGAACGCGAACAGCTTTCGCAGCCGGTGCACTGCTTTCTGGACAGCTTTTTACAGGATCTCAATTTGCCACTGATATAACATAGGTGTTATATATATATCCCCGATAAAAGAAGTGTTTTTCGATTTTTTGAACTTGTGATATGATAGTGCACGGTCGAAAACAATACAAAACCAGTCAACAAAAAGGAGATCGTATCATGTTCAAAAAATCGACTTGGCTTTCCCTGGCAACCGCAGCGGCAGTGGTTGTGACTTCCGCGGGCACCTTCGCTGTTTACGACAAAACAACGGCCACGGCCAGCACCACCGCTGTAACTCTGCGCAAACCCGTCACGGTGGAAACCTCAAATTTTGCCATGAACAGTGACGAGACCACGCTGGATGCTTATCCCTCTGCTTCCGGTGATGTAACGTTCACGGTGGAAAACGAAGGGGACCTGGCCAAGCAGATGGATTTGGAGATCTCGGTGAAGGGCGATTCAGGCTTGAGCACGTCGGATTTCACCTTTGAAGTGACCCAGAGCGGCGGCGGAAGCGTGAGCGGTTCCGGAACGAGCTTTACGGATACGGCCATTGAGGCGACGAACACCTATACCATCAAAGCCACCGCCAACAGTGAGAATGTGGCGTCCAAGGTAGAGGCGGACACTCCCATTCAGTTTGAAGTGACGGCGACTCTGAGCTAAATAGAAAAGTGAAATATAAAATGCAGCGTATCAAAAGGGTGGCCTTCTGGATTTTAATCGGTCTTCTGGCTTTCTGCGTGGGCGCGTATCTGCTGTTCCCCGAACAGGTGGGCCGGCGGCTGCCCTTCCGCTGCTATGTGGTTTTGTCTGAAAGCATGGAGCCTACCATTCCCACCTACTCTCTGGTCCTGGTGCGTCAGATCTCCGAGGATGCCCCCCTGGAGCTGCAGCCGGAGCAAATCGTCACATTTCGGGCGGATCGTTTCGGCGAGCAGATCATTGAGACTCACCGGTTCAGCCATACGGAATGGGACGAAGAAACCGGACGGCTGGTCTACCGGACCCATCCGGATCCCACACCGGATTTGGACCGGTACAAAACCGTCCGGGAAGACATTGTAGGTGTGTATGTGACCCACGTTCCCTTTCTGGGCAAAGTGGTTCTGTTTTTAAAAAGCCCCTGGGCTCTGGTGCTTTTGGGGGAAGAACTCGTGATTTTTCTCATCAATCGCCTGGTGCGGGCACGGTGGGAAGAGCGCGAAGCTGCCCGATGAAAAGCAGCCATCTGTTGATACAGATGGCTGCTTTTTGCTTCCTGAGGCGTATAGCGGCTCCTCTAATAGGTGCTGTCAATTCAGAAATTTCCTGCGAAATGCAATAATGGACGGCGATTGTTCGTTTTTTCTATGAAGGGGGTGCACGTATGAAAAAATGGATGCTTGCTTTGTGTGCGGTTTTGCTGCTGATCGGGTGCAGCGCCGCGGATCTGGTATCTTCAGGAGCGTCATCGCAGGCAGTTTCCCATTCGGTGTCCATTCCCGACTGGATGGAAGAAGACTACCAAACCACCGGAAAGTATGACTTTCGCGTGCCGGAGAGGACACTGGTGGAATACATTATGGCTGTGCCCGATTTTCTGGATGCAAGCCAGCAAAGCCTGTACGCGGCAGCCATAGAGGCTTACAGGGCCTTTGCGGTAAAGCCGGGATTTCGGCCCGATGAAAGCCAGACCTATCCCACCGATTTGCCCTATAACTATGTGCGGGAAACCGCCTTTGCCGATTCGGCGGACCTGGCGGACTATCTGCGGAGCCTGTTCGATTTTGAATTGTTTCAGCAGCTGCACCGGGCGTATGTCCCGGTAGACAGTTCGTCGGTTCCATCGGACGGGGCGGCATTGGTGGGGCAGTCGCTGTATGCTGAATTTGACGGCAGCTTGTATGTACTGGATGTTGGACAGGATGAAGAAGATTTCTATCCGTATCCCGTCCGTTTTGAACTGGTGTCCAGAACCGAGGATGAGATCGTGTTTGAATCCTGTTACGAGGACGGTGCGTCCTGTACGCTGTGCCTGACCAATACCGAGGAAGGCTGGCGCTTTTCAAAGTTTTCCACGCCTTACGACGGACAGTTGAGCGTATTTTGGTAATGGAAAAGCCCGGAGATTTCTCTCCGGGCTTTTTTGTGCCTATGCTGGTGTCAAAAGGCCTGTTCTCAGAAGAACAGGTTCTCGCGTCCCCAGCAGTTCATTGCGTTGTCAGACAGATGAAATTTTGCAAATTCACGAATCATCTTAAACATAAAAATAACCTCTTTTCTTCTTTCTTTCCCTCATGGTGGCCAACTTGCCGCCATACCACAGGCAAATCTTCTGTGGTGTATCTATTGTATTCGTTATTGTGCACAATGTAAAGAGTAATTATTTATACAAATATCACAAAAAACTGGGATTTTTACAGAAAGAAAAAAGAGCTGCTTGACATATATAGATTATCTATCTATAATCGTTATATAGACAATCGATATATAGGGAGGCGGAATCATGCAGACAAAAAATCTGGTACCGGGATCCACACAGATGCTGCTTCTGCGTCTGCTGCAGGAAAGCGATATGTATGGCTATCAAATGATCGAGGAGCTGGCTCGGCGTTCCAACGACACCTTTTCATTGAAAGCGGGCACATTGTATCCTATTCTGCACACGCTGGAGCAGGAGGGAAAGATCGAAAGCTACGAAGCTGCGGGCACAGCGGGCAAACCTCGCAAGTACTATCATCTGACGCGGACGGGCAGGCAGGCGCTGGACGTTCAGCAAAAGGAGTGGGACAAAGTCAGCACGGCCATCAACCGTGTGCTGCGTCCGGCTCAGCTGCAAAGGGGGAATACCTGATGGCGGTGAAGGAATGGCAGCCTTGGCTGGAACAGGTCACGGCACAGCTGCGCTGCAGAGCGGCGGAAAAACCGGTGCGGGCTGAACTGGAAGCTCATATGCAGGACCAGTGCGACGCCTTCCTGGCCGAGGGCGACAGCCGGGAGCAGGCGGTGCGCAAAACCTTGTCCAGCATGGGAGATCCGGTGGAAGTGGGGGCCCGTCTGGACAGCGTACACCGGCCCCGATCCGCATGGGGGCCGTTTTTGCTGGCGGCAAGTCTGTTTGTTCTGGGAGCGCTGGTGCGCTGCTGGGGGTTGGCCGATTTGGGACGGCAGTCCGACATGGCCGTTATGTTTCTGCGAAGCATGGTACCGGTGTGCGTGTTGGCACTGGTGTACTTTACCACCGACGCAGCTGCCCGGCTGCGTCATACCCTGTTTTGGTACATCGGTGCACTGGTGCTGGTGACAGGGACAGTGCTGATCACCAGCCCGGTGAATGGAACGTATGTCTACGCGCGGCCTTTGTGCGCTTTTCTGGCCTTTGGTCATGCGGCAGTGCTGTACCGAATGCGGAACAGAGGGCTGGCGGGCCTCGTCATCAGCGGACTGTCGCTGGCGCCTCTTGTGCTGGCGGCTCTCTGGATACCGGCCTTTGCGCAGGCAGCAAGCCTGACGCTGGCGGGATTGGCGCTGTGCCTGTACTGCGCCTGGAGCGATTGGTTTGGCTGGGGCCGTGGAAAAAGCCTGGGCCTGACCGCAGCGGTGGCCGTAGGCGCGCCGGTTCTGTTTTGTCTGGCCAATCAGGACCTTGTGCGGCGTGGGCTGGAGCGGATGAATCCACTCTCTGACCCCGAGGGTTCCGGCTTTCTGTCCCTGCAGCGCTGGACCGTCTGGCAGGGCAGGCAGCCGGATCTGGACGCAGAGAGCGCCTACCGGCTTTTGAGTGCGGACGATCCGCTGACCTTCGGCGCCTATGTGCTGGGGCGTCCGGCGGCGTTGGTGATGCTGGCGCTGCTGGTTCTGTGTCTGGTGCTGCTGTGGCGCACGGCTCTGCGCACCCGCAGCGCTGCAGGCCGCCTGCTGGGGCTGGCCGGGGCGGCGGTGCTCACCGGTCAGCTGCTGGCCAGCGCGGGTCCTTTCAGCAGTGTGGTGCCCTTTTTGAGCGACGGCGTGTGGAGCGGCTGTGTGCAGGCCGTGCTGGCAGGCGTGCTTCTGTCGGCTTTCCGGCTGGATCCTGTGAAAGGCGGGCGCGACCCCGTCCCAGCAGAAAAACGTCTTCACATTCGATGGGAATAAGAAAAGCAGGCAGACCCGGTGTCTGCCTGCTTTCCTTATTCATATTTTTTGCCGGTCCATACGATGCTGCCGAACAGCGACACCAGAAACAGCGCCGAAAATCCATAGTAAAAGAGACTTGGCAATGAAGATACCAGCCCACAGACCAGTCCGTACAGCACGGGATACAGCAAGCTGGAAGCCATACCCCAAATGCGGCCCGCCCGCAAAATGTGGGGCCAGTTGCGGTTGTTGAAGCGCATACCTGCCATGTTCAAACGGAAAATTCCGTCGCTCACAAACCCGATTTTGTTTTCGTCGTAATAGGCGGGAAGCCGGATGCGCCCGGTCAGCCAGAACCAGCCGCCGAACAAAAGGGCCAGCAGTTCCAATGTCCAGAAAATCTGGTGTTTCAAAAACGGACCCAGCCCCAGCAGATACAAGACAAGAATCTCCAGCCCGGCGCCCACTGTGCACAGGGTCCAGAGCATCGCCCACCGTTGTCTGCCCGGGTTCCGGGCGGCCAGCTCCAGCGAGCCGGTCACCAAGTCTTCCACCTGGTGCACGGGCAGAGTCTGGTCCGGTGGCAGGTCTTTTGCCTGTAAAAGCTCGGTTACCGTCACGTTCAGCTCCCGGGCAAGAGGCGTCAGAAGCTCGATGTCCGGCAGACTCAGGCCTCTCTCCCATTTGCTGACAGCCTTGTCGGATACGAACAGGCGCTGAGCCAGTTGCTTTTGGGTCAGGCCTTTTTCCTTGCGGGCTTTGGCCAGAAAACAGCCGAATTCTTGGCGGTCGATTTGCTGCATGGTTCTCATCTCCTGGCTTTCAGTGTACCCGATGAGACCCGAAAGCACAACCGACCGGCGGTAGAATTGCCCGAAAAACTTATTGCATCGCCTTTTTTCGATAAAGTACCCGCACCAGAACCGCTGCCATCAGCGCGAAGGCCAGCGTCCAGAGTTCCACTCCTGCAAGGTTGGTCCATACACCGCACTGGTACAGGGCCGCGCCCACGTTGGCCAGTGCGTGCAGGCCAACGGATACCCAGTAAAACCAGCCGGGCAACTGTTTGGTAGCCACCATCCAGATCAAGAGCGACAGGGCGATGTGCAGCCCCATGGAGAACAGCCGCTCGACGCCGGCCCACAGGAATGAGGTTGGTGCCGCCGTTGCCAGAGCTTGAACCTGCGCTTCGGTCAGGCCCAGGGACGCCGGGTCCGTGCCGCCGTTCAAAAGAATCATCACGTACAGATTGGCTGCCAGACTCAGCCCCACCATTGCCGCGGACTCAAATCCGCCGTGGCCGATGCCGTACCCAAGCCCTGTGGCAAACGAGGGGTCCTTGCGGCACAGGAGTTTTAAGCCGATCAGACGGGCGGTCTCCTCAAACAACCCGGCTGCGAGACATCCGTAGATCACATAAGCTGCGGGAATCAGCGCAAGGGCCGGGAAAAAGGAGAACACCAGGCTGTGCAGAAGACTTTCCAGCACCATGGCGCCCACGAAGAAGCACAGAGCACCTACGGCTGCCGCTTTGAGTCCTTTGCCGTACCGAACCCGGCAGAACACCAAAAGTACCACGGGTACAAGAATGGAAAAGCAGATGCTGACGGCAGTAAGTACCAGCGACAGGGTGGGAATGGATGAATTGGAAAACATGACCATCGCCTCACTTTAATTTGATGAGTATCAAAATAACATACCTGCATCATACGCTCTTAAAGAGCGAATGTCAACGGCCGGACGCAAAAAAGAAGCCTGCCTCAAGGCAGGCTTCTTTGCAAAAATTCGGTGAATTATACTATCAAGTGCAACAGTTTGTGAAATAAAAAGAGTTCATACAAC
>ERZ894220.121-NODE-121-length-94367-cov-22.6964_pt1 | contig 94367 bp, 47 predicted proteins | sample MGYA00380292_ERZ894220 | MGnify/ENA primary metagenome ERZ894220 (study PRJEB32331, sample SAMN06328446) | human gut metagenome | biome: human gut microbiome; feature: stool | host: Homo sapiens | collected 2014-12-05 ... | reverse complement strand
TGCCGGTTCTATTGTTTAACTTTTAATTTTTCGGTAAAAATTTACCGAAGTATTACTATGTATAAATGTGGAATTTTATTTTTTTTGTTGATAAGCTTGTCTTTACAAAGCATTTGGGGACAAGGTTTCGGTAAGTGCATCTTAACCAATGAAGATTGGTATTTTAATCCGGGTGACGGCAAATATTGGGGGGCTGAATATTACGACCATTCCCAATGGCGGAAACTGGATTTGCCGCACGATTGGAGTATAGAATCAGTGGCAAGCCCGAATTTGGCCAGTTGTACCGGATATTTGCCGGGTGGTATCGGCTGGTATCGCAAAGAACTGGAAATTTCTGCCGGTGAAAAGGGAAACCGTGTATATATCTATTTTGAGGGCGTTTATAATAACAGTGAAGTATTCATTAATGGAAAATGGATTGGTAAACGTCCGAATGGTTATGTGTCTTTTATGTATGACTTGACGCCATACGTCAATTTTGGTGGCAGAAATGTTCTGGCAGTACGTGTAGACCATTCTCAAGATGCTGATTCGAGGTGGTATACCGGTTCAGGAATTTACAGGGATGTATATCTGGTATATGCCAGTCCTGTGCATATCAACCAATGGGGGGTAAGTTATTCTGCCGAAGTTAAAAAGAATAAGGCGGATTTAGCCGTTCAAACGGAGATTATGAACACGAGTTCGGTTTCATCCAAAGTAAAAATAGTACATGAGATATATTCATCGGATAAGAAGAAGGTGGCCGGTGGAAGTGTATCTTGTTTAGCTTTGCCCGGTGAAGTTACAAAGAGTGAAAGTAATCTGACCATTTCTCAGCCTGAACTTTGGAGTTTGGAGAATCCTAATTTATATACTATCCGGACTACCATTCTGCAAGGTGGAAAGGTGATTGACGAGACCGAGACTAAAGCAGGAATCCGTTCATTGACTTTCGATCCGGATAAAGGTTTTGCCTTGAACGGTAAGTTTATGAAAGTAAAAGGTGTGTGTATTCATCATGATGCAGGCTGTCTGGGGGCCGCGGTTCCCAAAGAAGTCTGGCGTCGCCGGTTGATGCAGTTAAAGGAAATAGGTTGCAATGCTATTCGTATGAGCCATAATCCGCAGGCTACTTCTGTTTATGAACTTTGTGATGAAATCGGTTTGCTGGTAAAAGATGAGGCTTTTGATGAATGGGAATATCCTAAAAAGAAATGGATAGAGGGTTGGAATAAAGGCAAACCCGGTTTCCAGGGGGCGGCATCCTATTTTCGTGAGTGGAGCAAGCGGGATTTGGCAGACATGATTCGGCGCGACCGCAATCATCCTTCCATTATCATGTGGAGCATTGGCAACGAAGTCGATTATCCGAATGATCCTTATTCACATCCAGTATTGGATAAAGAAGGGATTGGGCAGCAACACGTGAAAGGATATCAGAAGAATCAGCCCCGTGCCGAACGTTTGGGGGAGATTGCCAAAGAACTGGTGGCTGAAGCAAAGAAATATGATTTGTCCCGTCCGGTGACTGCGGCTTTGGCAGGTGCTGTAATGTCTAATGAGACTGACTATCCGGGAGCCTTGGATGTGGTGGGTTATAACTACACGGAACATCGTTACAAACAGGACCATGAAAAATATCCACACCGGGTACTTTATGGCAGTGAAACCCGTCATGATCTGAAAGCTTGGAAAGCTGTCCGGGATAATGATTTTATTTTCGGGCAATTCATTTGGACAGGATTTGATTATCTGGGTGAAGCGGGACCTTGGCCTTCAAGGGGCTTTACTACCGGAATGATTGATTTGGCCGGTAATATCAAACCTAACGGATATTTTCGTCGTGCTTTGTGGTTGGATTCTCCTACGGTATACATCGGTACATATAAATCGGATAAGGCGAAGAAAATATCGACAAATGCTCCCTCGGTCTGGAATTATGAATCCGGTGAGATGATTCGTGTGGTAGCTTATACAAATTGTGAAGAAGCTGCTCTATATTTGAATGGTAAAGAGATAGGAGACAGGAAACCATACAATGACGAAACGGCGGTCATCTATTGGGATATACCATATACAGCCGGACATCTGGAAGTCGTAGGATATAAAGAAGATAAGCCTGTGGCGAAAGCTGCTTTACGGAGTAGCGGCTTACCTTATGCTGTTAAAGCCTCATTGGATAAGAAAGAAAATATAAAAGCAAAAGACTGCCTGCATTTACAGATTCAGATTGAAGATGAGAATGGTATTCCGGTGGCGTTGGCAGATAATCAGGTGACTTGTAAAATAGAAGGACCTGCAAAGTTGCTGGGTTTGGAAAGTGGTGACAATAACGTAGCAGATAATTATCGTGATAATAAGCAACGGTGTAAGAATGGAAAATTATTGGGCTATATTCAAGCTACCGGCAAGGGGAAGGTTTACATTAATTTGACTTCTCCGTTATTGCAATCTTTAACGATAGAATTTGATGTTGAATAAGTAAAATGTAGTATGATGAGAAACGTAATATGTTCTTTGGCGGCAATATCCACATTTGTTGCCCCCTCTTTGGCAAAGGCGGATAGTCCGGTACAAAAGCCGAATATACTGGTTTTTATTGCCGATGATCTCGGTTGGGAAGAAATAGGAGCTTATGGGCATCCGGTGATCAAAACCCCTAACATTGATTGGTTGGCGCAAAATGGAATACGGTTTGATAACTTCTATTTGGCGGCAAGTTCCAGTAGTCCGAGCCGCTGTTCTATTCTTACCGGAATGTATCCGAGTTGTACAGGTGCGGCTAATCTGCATGAGAATATGCCTGAACACATAAATTTATTTCCGGACAGGTTGCATGACGCAGGATATTACACAATGCTTGTAGGTAAAACGCATGGCACGAATCATCCTAAGGTAAAAGCACGCTTTGATTATGGAAAGTTTATCGACTGGTCCAAACCCTGGACAATGGTTGATTTGTGGAAAGAAGCATTGATACAACGACCTAAAGACCAGCCTTTCTTTATGTTTGCTGCATCTATCGACCCGCACCGTCCGTACAAGCAAGGACATTTTGAACATCCTTATCATCCTGACCAAGTAGTAGTTCCGCCTTATTTGCAAGATTCACCGGAAATGCGTGAAGAGTTGGCTGATTATTATGATGAGATAGGACGATTTGATGACCATATCGGACAAGTGCTGAATTTGTTACGCGAAGAGGGTACTTTGGAGAATACGCTTATTATAGTTATGACAGATAACGGGCGCCCGTTCCCTCAGTGCAAAACCCGGGTGAACGTACAAGGTCTGAAATCTCCGTTTATAGTCTATTGTCCTTCTTTGATAAAGAGAGGGAGTGTTACAAAAAGTCTGGCTAGCGCTGTTGATATTGCTCCGACTTTATTGGAGGTGGCGGGAGTCAAGCGTTCTCCGGGATTACAAGGAATAAGTTTGTTGCCTATACTGGGAAATCCTTCGGCTGAAATACGTAAATATGCTTTTGCAGAACACAATTGGCATGTCTTTAGGGCTTATGAGCGTTCGGTAATCACGGAGAATTATGTTTATATCAAGAATTGGCTGCCTCATTTGCCTAATCCTTCTGTTGGCGAAACAATGCGTATGCCTGCATATAAAAAGATGTTGGACAGTTATCTGAAAGGTGAACTTCCTCAGGTGCAGCAGGATTGCTTTATTGCTCCTCGTCCGGCGGAGGAATTATATAAGATACCCGATGACATACATTGTGTGAATAATCTGATTGGAGAAAAAGAGAAGAAAGCAATTGTGGAAGAAATGAGACTGGTACTTGATGTTTGGCAACAGTCGATAGGCGATTCCTATCCGGGAGAGAAAAAACTGAAAGGTGACACATCCGACAGGCGGACAGGAGAAAAACTTAAAAAGGAGAACACTGCTGATGTTGCAGATTGATGGATATAATAATTAGATACAATGAAAACGAATATTACATTGAAAAGTATTGCTTTTCTTTATACAGCGGGAAGCTTGATGCCGCTGTCGGCACAAGAAGGGCAGCAGGAACGTCCCAATTTTGTCTGGTTTATGACAGAAGATGTATCCAAGCATTATCTGAGTTTGTATAATGAAGGAAAATGCGGTGCTGTCACTCCTAATGTGGAGCGACTGGCTGATGAAGGCATTGTTTTTAATAATGCTTATAGTAATGCTCCTGTTAGTTCGGCGGCACGTTCTACTTTGATAACAGGATGTTATGCCCCGCGTTTGGGAGTCAGTTTTCATCGGAAGGTGGAACAGGTTCCGATGCCTGAAGGACTTAATATGTTTCCTTCTTATTTGCGCAAAGTAGGTTATCATACATCCAATGCTGCCAAAACCGATTACAACTGCTTTATGGACAAGACAGCTTGGGATGTTGTGAATGGTAAAATGGGAGAATGGCGTAATCGTCTGGATAAGAGTAAACCCTTTTTCCATGTACGTACCAATGCGGTGACTCATGAGGGGAAGTTGCAGTTTAAAAAGACAGCTCTAAGGGAAACTCCTACAGTAAATTCTCCTTCTGATGTTTTTGTTCATCCTTATCATCCGGATACCGAGCTTTTCAGATATACTTATGCTACTTTCTATGACCGTATTCAAGATTCGGACAAGGAATTGGGCGAGTTGATAAGTATGTTGGAAACTGACGGAGAACTGGATAACACATTTATTTTCTATTTTGGCGATAACGGTGGTTCTCTTCCCGGAACAAAGGGATATACTACAGAAACGGGCTTACAAGTACCTTTAGTAGTGTATGTCCCTAAAAAATGGAGAGATAAATTGCCGGTAAAAGTCGGTACAAGAGCGGATGGCTTTGTTAGTTTTATGGACTTGGGCCCCACGCTGCTTCATTTGGCAGGCATTCAAGTCCCTGAACAGATGGATGGTACTCCTTTTCTGGGTACGGACATTGCATTGAAGAAATTGAATGCCCGTGACGAAGTATATGGTTATGGTGATCGTTTTGACGAACTGTATGCTTTCAATCGTACTTTACGTAAGGGAAATTTTAAATATTCCCGTAACTTCCAACCTTACCACTCGAAGTCTCTTTATGCTTTTTATCGTTATAAGCAGGCGGCTTTTCGTGAATGGCTGTCGCTGTACGAGAGTGGTAAACTGAATGCCGCACAAAGTCGTTTCTTCGAGCCGCAGGGCGCAGAGGAACTATATGATTTGTCTGTCGATCCATACGAAACCAGGAATTTAGCGGGTGACCCGGCTTACTCTTCCAAGTTGAAGGAATTGCGGGGAATTTTAAAGGCTACGATGATAAAAGAGTGTGACTTGGGATTCTTCCCCGAATGTGTCTGGCTGGAGAAAGGCCGGCAGAATCCGACAGCATTCGGTTTGGCTAATGCTTCTTCTATCAGGCGTTATTCTGACATTGCAGATTTGGAGATGTTTTCTTTCAAGCAAGGAGAAGCCACTCTTCGAAAGGCGTTAAAGTCTTCTGATCCTGTCGAACGTTATTGGGGGGCTACCGTTTGTGCTTCTTTTGGCGAAAAGGCCGCCTCTTTATATCCGGAATTGAAATCGTTATTGAAGGACTCTCACAGTTATGTAAAAAGCCGTGCCGTCGTTGCTTTGGCAAAAGTGAAGCAGGTAGAACCGGTTGCATTGATGAAAGAAGCCTTGCTTGCTGCAAAAACAGGAGCTGAATCACTGTTGATATTGAATGACGTTACTTATTTGCAAGATACCGGTCTGGGTTATCATTTTACTTTGGAACCGGCAGATGTTCCGCAGAAATGTAGTGGGGTGGATTGGAGATTGAAATATCTGAAATCAAAATAATCCCCGGATATGAAAGGATATATAATCATTTGTCTATTATTGCTTTCATGTGGAGTGAAGGCACAACAAACCGAAGAGTTGTCGGCTCCAATCTATGCCGACCCTTATTATTGTGGTTCTTGTGATCCGGAAATAGTATGGAACTCTGCAACTGGTGAGTGGCTCTTTTTTTATACAGGCAGACGTCCGGCTTTGGGAGTGGCTGCCACGTGTGGCAATCCGATAGGAGTGGCAACTTCCAGGGATTTTAAGAATTGGGCGTTTAAAGGGTATTGTCTTTTTGACGGCAAAGGAGGAAAACCGGATAGTGAGCATACATTTTGGGCTCCGGGAGTCATTATTGACGGAGATGAAGCCCACATGTTTGTTACGTATAAAGAAGATGCTACGCCACCGTGGGGAACGGGCGGGTGTATAGCTCATTATAAAGCTCCGGTAACAGACATGTTAAATGGTTGGAAGCGTGTGGATGTCACCATTGGCGAGGATAACTGCCTGGATGCTTCGGTTGTAAAATTGGAAAATGGTAAATTCAGGATGTACTATGTAGGCGGAATCAATAACCCGGAAACAAAAGGGCGTAAAACTATCCGGTACGCTGAAAGTGACGATTTGGGCAATTGGATAGTAAAAGGAAATGTGCTGGGTGATGTGAATGATAAAAAGGTACATGGATTAGGCTATCAGGAGGGTGTTTATGTCTTTCGGTTGAAGGGGCGCTTTTACATGCTGACCGATCCGCACAAAGGACTTGCTACTTATAGTTCTGACGATGGCGTTACGTGGAAGTATCACGGTCAGATAATGAAAACAGGTTCGTCTTCACGTACATTAGACTGGAGTCAGGCCCGGCATCCGAGTGTGATAGTGAAAGATGGTAAAGCATATATCATTTATCACGTAGAACCATTCCGCCCGGAAAATGCCAAAGGCTCCGGACTTGAAAAACATCAGCGATACGCTTTTATACAGATGGCTGCGCTGAAATGCACTCAAAACGGTATAAAAAGGCTCAAATGACTAGTTTTTACCCATTGAATGACTTATTTCTCACCAATATATTATTGGCTTTGAGTTTATTTTTGTCCGGTGAAAATGAATGTTTAACTTTTAATTTAATGAAGGAATGAAATCACAAATGAATGGAGTAAACAAAATTCTATTAGCATCAACTACATTGATACTTCCTTTTGTTTCCGGGCATGCCCAGAAGCAGAATTCAAAGGAGAAAAGCCCTAATGTAATATTTATAATGGCTGATGATTTAGGAATTGGCGATTTAGGATGTTATGGGCAAGAAAGAATAAAGACTCCCGCCATTGATGCGCTGGCGGAACAAGGAATGAAATTCACTCAACATTATTCGGGTTCAACGGTGAGTGCACCTTCCCGCTGCGTTTTGCTGACTGGGAAACATACGGGGCATTCTTTTATTAGAGGTAATAAAGGATATAAGGCGGAAGACGGTCGTCATTATGACTTGAATCTGGCAGATGAAGAGATAACTTTGGGTGAAGTATTTAAGACAAAGAATTATACAACGGCATGCGTAGGAAAATGGGGGTTGGGAGGACCTTCGGCCGAAGGGCATCCTAATAAACAAGGTTTTGATTATTTCTTTGGATATCTGGGACAAGGAAACGCTCATAATTATTATCCGACGCAACTGTTTGAGAACAATACTCCCGTGCAACTTGGCGGAAAAGTATATACACATGATCTGATAATGGAAAAAGCACTGGGCTTTCTGGACAAGAATGCTGAAAAGCCTTTCTTTCTATATTTGACTCCTACCATTCCTCATGCAGACATTATAGTTCCTAACAATGAATTATTTGACTATGACGGTAAATTTGAGGAAGTGCCTTATCCAGGTAAAGGATATCGTCCGCAAGAAAAGCCAAGAGCAACTTTTGCTGCTATGGTAACACGTCTGGACAGGGATGTTAAAAGAGTAGTTGACTTATTGGCAGAAAAAGGGGTGTTGGATAATACTATAATTATTTTTACTTCAGATAATGGTACGCATAAAGAAGGAGGACATGACCCACGATATTTTGATAGTAACGGACCTTTCCGCGGAACAAAACGTGACTTGTATGAAGGCGGTATACGTACTCCGTTTATCGTGAAATGGCCGGGAGTAATTCAGGAGGGCTCAGTTTCTTATCAGGTTTCTACATTTTGGGATTTTATGCCGACTGTATGCGAGCTAATCGGTGCAACTGCTCCGGCTGATATTGACGGCATTTCTTACTTGCCGACTTTGACAGGGAAAGGAAAGCAGAAACAACACGATTATCTCTATTTCGAGTTTCATGAACAAGGAGGTAAACAAGCGGTGATTAAAGACGGCTGGAAATTACTGCATCTGCAAGTGAATAATCCGAAGAAAGAGAAATATGAATTGTATAATTTAGCTACCGACCCCGGTGAGATCGCTGATGTGGTGAAACAATATCCTCAAAAGGTTCAGGAGCTGAAAAGTATTATGCAGAAAGCAAGGACGTCCAATGAAAATTGGAAGTTTGCATTTGAACAATAACACATTTAATTTTTAGTATATGAAGAACATGAAAGTCAAGTCTATACTTGCCTTATTGCTCGTGGTGTGCTCGATTGGAATCGGATATGCTCAGCAGATGACAGTGAAAGGGCAAGTTTGGGATGAGGTGTTGAATGAACCTCTGATTGGGGTAAATGTCACAGTGAAAGGAACGACCAATGGGGTAATAACCGATATGGATGGTAATTTCTCCATTAATGTACAAAAGAATCAGGTCCTGATTTTTTCATTTATCGGTTATAAGGATGTTGAGATTGTGGTAAAACCGAATCTTAATTTATCCAAGGTCGTGATGTCCGAAAGCATGCAACAGATTGATGAAGTGGTTGTCGTAGGATACGGGCAGCAGAAAAAGGCTTCCAGCGTGGGCTCTATTGCAACGGCAAAAGGAGACGACTTACTGAAAGTGGGTAGCGTAACTACTGTTTCTGAAGCATTGCAAGGACAGATGCCGGGAGTGGTGGCTATTAATACTTCTTCCAAGCCGGGGGCGGATGCTGCAGATATCTTTATTCGTGGTAAAGCAACTTGGGGAAATGCGTCTCCACTGGTTTTGGTGGATGGTATGGAACGAAATTTTAATGATGTAGATGTAAATGAGATCGAATCTATTTCAGTCTTGAAAGACGCTTCCGCTACTGCCGTTTATGGTGTAAAAGGAGCTAATGGTGTTATTCTGGTGACAACCAAACGTGGTGAAAATAAGAAGACAGTAGTAAATTTCAGTGCCAATTTCGGATTCAAACAGCCTACGACAGAGTTGAAATGGGCTGATTACCCTACCTCAATGCGGATGTATAATGAAGCTGCCGCCAATGATGGAATGTGGGATAAGATTATTCCAGAATCTACTATTTCTGCTTGGGACCATGCGTATGCAACTGGTAATTACGGACCTTATAATGACTACTTCCCTCAAGTGGACTGGTGGAATGAAATGGTTGGCAATTTCGGTTTTCAACAGAACTATAATTTGAATATAAGCGGCGGAACGGAACGTATGGCATATTTTGCCTCGATAGGTATGTTGAATGACGGCGATATCTATAATACAAAGAAACAACAGGATTTTGACCCCCGCTTTTATTATAAGAGATATAATTGGCGTTCTAATTTCGACTTTAAAATAACGAAATCAACCACACTTTCTGTTAATATTGCCGGTAAAATGGGATATAGAAACCAGCCGGGATATCGGGATGCAGATAAAGGAGATGGTTATATTTTTGATCCGTTTATCCAGACTCCTACAAACTTGTTTCCTATTAAATATTCGGATGGGGAATGGGGAGCCGACGGACAGGGTAATGGTAATATCGTTGCTCAGATGAACAATCAGGGACAACGCCATTATAAATCGTTTCAAGGTTTCTATGATGTTATTTTGAAGCAAAACCTGGATATGATAACGAAAGGGCTTTCTGTAAAAGCCACAGTCTCATACAATACATATTCAGACAGGCAGTCAAGTATTTTTAAGGCTCGTATTTATGGGGCGAATGATGCTCAGGCTTCCGGAGATGCTATTATACGTTATCATAGAGTTTATGATTACGCTAATCCTATAGTAAATGCCGATGGCTCCATTGATTATCCGTTGATTAGGGAGGAGCGTTTCCCGACTTCACAAATGGAGGAGGATCGTCCGGTTGGAGCAAGTCATGACAATTTTAAAGATTACGGAAGAAAACTGTATTATGAAGTTGCCTTGAATTACCAAAGAAGTTTTAATGACCACAATGTAACAGCATTGGCTGTATTCAATCGCAAAATAACCGAGGATATTGATACAAGTGACACCAATAGACAAAAAATGAAATTTGCTTCTTATGAAGAAGACTGGGTTGGACGTGTTACCTACAATTGGAAAGAACGTTATTTGGCAGAAGTGAATGCGGCATATACCGGTTCGGAGAAGTTTGCACCGGGTAAACGTTTCGGTTTTTTCCCTTCTTTCTCGGTGGGTTGGAGAGTGACGGAAGAACCTTTCATGAAGAAAATCCAGGAAAAGTGGCTGACTAACTTAAAGCTCCGTTATTCTTATGGAGAAGTTGGTAGTGATAAAGGTGCTCCTCGCTTCAATTATATTCAGTTGTTTGAATCAGGAGGAAATGTGACTTTCGGTAAAAACCAGAATGTGACTTATGGTCCTCTTTATACAGAAGGTAAATTGGCTTATCAGAATGCTACTTGGGAAACAGCTATCAAGCAGAATCTTGGTATTGAAATGACTATTTTGAGAAAGTTGAAATTGAATTTGGATTTGTTTGACGAGAGACGTACTGGTATTTTGATGGAACGTAATACTGTAGCTCCATGGATGGGTACCGGGCTTCCTTCTGTGAATATCGGTGAAACTAAAAATCATGGTCTTGAGTTGGAACTTGGATGGAATGATAAAATCGGAAAAGACTTCTCTTACTTTGCCAAATTTAATTTCGCAACGAGTGAAAACCGCATCGTGTATAAGGATGACCCCAATCGGTTGGATGATTATTTGAAGGCTGCGGGTAAACCGATAGGTTACGTGAGAAAATATTTGGTGTCCGGCAATTTATCATCTATAGATGATATATTTAATTACACACAGAGTGGCATCGTGAACGGTTCGCAAGATAAATTAATTCCGGGTGATTTGGCTTATATGGATTATAATGGCGACGGAGTGATTGATGCAAAAGATACTGCTCCTGTCGAACATTTGAATTATCCGTTGACCACTTACGGATTGACACTAGGCTTTACTTATAAGGGCTTTGGAGTGAATGCCTTATTTTATGCAGCCACTGGAGTTTATAAAGAACAAATTGGTGCTTTTCTGTGGGACTTCCCTCAAGGAAATATAAAAGCACAGCCCAATACTTTGGACCGTTGGACGCCTGAAGATGCCTTGTCCGGTGATATTCTCCGTCCTTCTGTTCATTTGGTAAATGATTATAATAGTAAAGAAAACACTTACTCATATACCAACCATTCTTATCTCCGGCTTAAGAATCTGGAAGTGAACTATGCATTTCCGAAAGAATGGATTAAGAAAATGAATATAAGTAGTTGCCAGTTGTATGTGAATGGGAATAACTTATTCACAATATCCGGAGTCGACGACCGGAGAGATCCGGAAACAGGTGGCGGTAGTGTTTATCCGATTGTTCGCCGGTATAATGTCGGAGTTCGGCTTTCATTCTAAGAACATATAATTATGATGAATATGAAAATAAATAATATACTGATAGGTGTGTCTTGCCTGTTTTTGTTATGTCTGCACACCTCTTGCGAGGATTTCCTGGACAAATCTCCGGATATGGGATTGTCCGAAGAAGATGTTTATAAGGACTATACTTCTATGAGAGGCTTTATGGACCGTGCTTATAACTTCTTGGATAATTTCCATAAATACGATTCTTATAAGAATGGTCGTACACATATTGGTGCCATTTCTGATGAGTTTGCATCCCTTTATAATAGTTCCGAAGCCAAATTGGTTAATTCAGGAAACTGGCTGTCTAAAGAAGGGGCTGATTTTGAAGTCGGTATGAGTGATGCAAAAGGAGGAACTTCTATTTGGAAAGCATATAAGGGTATACGTATTGTGAATCGTGTGATTCGTGATATAGATATGGTTCCCGGACTGACTCAGAATCAGAGAGATGAACTGTTGGGACAATCTCATTTTCTGAGAGCCTGGTTTTATTTCCAATTGATAAAACGCTACGGTGGAATGCCTATCTTTGATCAATTGTTCATCGGTGAAGGAGATGAAGATTTGCCACGCAAGACCTATCATGAATCTCACGATTGGATGATGACGGACATTGAAAAGGCTATCACTATGTTGCCGGACGTATGGGATGACAATAATACCGGACGTCCCAATAAGGTGGCGGCAATGGCATTCAAGTCAATGGCACAATTGTATGATGCCAGTCCTTTGATGCAAAACGATTTATCGTCAGTACAGATTAAAGGATATGATAAAGAACGTTTGAAAGTGGCGGCTCAATCTGCAACGGCAGTACTGGATTATATAAAAACACACCCTCAGACCGAAAACCGGCTGATGACGAAGGAGGAATATCCTACTATTTTCTATTGGACGGTTCCCCCTTACATGCAACCTGAATATTTATGGTACAACAGGAAGCAGGAGGAGCAAGGTAGCTATAATTATAAAAGATATATACGAGCTTTCTGGCTGCCGGGCGAATATGCATCAGGTACCGGAAATGATGCCGTTGCCTACAATGCACCTACACAGAATATGGTAGACCTGTACGAAAAAAAGGGACCGGACGGTTCTTATTATCCTATAACTCATGCAAAGGCAGGTTATAATAGTCAGGAGCCTTATGCGGACAGAGACCCCCGTTTCTATAATAATATTCTTTATTTCGGAAATAAGTGGGGAGAAGACAAGAGTGGTAAGAAACAGTATATAACGACCTATAAAGACGGTAATATGTATAATACTGTGATTAAAAATAATCAGACTAACAAACGTCAGCAAACAGGCTACCTTTGTAAGAAGTTCCTGTGGGAGGGTGCCGACCAGTGGAAAGAATTATATGGGTTATATCGTGTGATTACTGTCTTTATCCGTGTATCCCAAGTTTATCTGGATTTGGCGGAAGCTTCTTTCGAAGCAACGGGAAGCGCTACTGCTAAAGTAGAGGGGTGTGAACTGTCCGCTCTAGATGCTATTAATGTAATTCGCAATCGTATTGGTATCGGTGATGTTCCTGCCGACATATATAATGACGAGCAGGCATTCAGGGAAGCTATCCGTCGGGAGCGTGCCGTTGAGTTGATGTTTGAAGATCATCGTTGGTGGGATATCCGTCGCTGGATGATTGCTCATGAACTTTTCGCGGGACAATATCCTATAAAGGGAATGTTGGCTACTCCGAAGGATAAGAACCATTCAAAAGTGCAGGATAAGAGTACGTTAGAGTTTACTTATGAAGTAACTGATGTGATTCCGGAAGAGCGTAAATTCGAAATGCGGAACTATTGGTATCCGTTCTCAATGAATGATGCTTCGTCTCTGAATAATTTGGTTCAGAATCCGGGGTGGGAGTAATTAAGTTGTTACTATTTTAAAGATAAAACTATGAATAAGTATAAGATATATGCAGGTAGTTTAATTCTGGCATTTGGTCTTTGTGCAGCTATGCCTGTCGGTGCGCAAAACAAGAAGAACAAGAAGAAGCCGAAAACTGCGAAAGCTGCCTTAATTATAAATATTGAGACGACTATTGTAGACGAGAATAATAATCCGATAAGACATGCCGAGATTATAGCCGGCGAAGGAGCAATTTCACACTTCTCGGATAAGGCGGGAAAAGTCTCCATACAGACGAAGGCGAACGGTGTCTTGTTGGTAGAAGCTTTGGGATATGAGGATGCGATTATTGATTTGTCCAAACAGCAGTTTCCAAAGGTGTTGAAACTGAAGAAGACAGAAATGCTGGCTTCCGGAAAATATAAGATCAATCGCCCGGATGGAGGGACGACGAACCAGAAAGATTTGGTAGGGGCTATCAGCTCCGTGACGGGGGAAGAACTTACCACCTATCCGGACTTTTCATTGTCGAACACATTACAAGGACGTATACCAGGCTTGGTGGTACGTTCTAATTCAGGAGCATTTGCATTGAACAGTTCAAGCTTGTTTGTACGCGGATTGCATGGTAAAGATAACAATCAGGCAATTGTCATTGTCGACGGAATCGAACGTAGCATGGAAGATATCATTCCCGAAGAGATAGCGACCATTGAGGTACTGAAAGATGCGACGGCAAAAATTCTGTACGGTGCCCGTGCGGCCAATGGCGTGCTAGTGGTGACTACCAGACGGGGGGAAGCGAACAAACGGGTGATACGTGCTTCCGTTGAAGCCGGTGTGATGATGACCACCCGTACGCCGGAATATCTGGATTCTTATAATTATGCCAGTCTGTATAATGAAGCCAGACGTAACGACGGACTGCCGAATTTTTATACGGATAGCCAGTTGAATGGATATAAGAATTCCACGGGACCCAATGATTTACTGTATCCGAATGTGGATTATTATGATTACTTCCTGCAGAAGCAGAGCATGTATCGCAGAGCCATGATCGATTTGAACGGCGGTAGTAATAAAGTGAAGTATTCCATGATTGCTAATTACGTAGGTGGTAATGGCTTCGAAAAAATAGGCGATCGCCCGGATTTGAATCGTCTGAATGTACGTGGTAATCTGGATATTCAGGTGACCGACTATTTGAGTGTAATAGCGGATGCTGCTGCCCGTTTAGAAATGAAAAATTGGAGTAGTGTGGGAAATGGGGAGGTGTTTACAGCACTGTCTTCTACTCGCCCGAATGAATACCCGTTGACGATTTCACCGGATGATTTAGGAATGGCCCCTGATGAAAAAGGGATTCCTTATTTCGGCTCCAGTCTGCGTCATCCGGCCAACTTATTTGCAGATATGCAATACGGTGGTTTTATGTCCGAGAGATACGTAACGAGCCAGACCAATATCGGGCTTGACTTTACATTGGACAAATTTGTGGAAGGACTGTCGGCAAGTGCGTTTATTACTTTCGATAACTATAATTATTTCAAACAGGGGCAGTCGAACGTCTATCCGACCTATGCTATCCGTGGCATCGTCAACGGAACTCCGGAATTCTTGCAGATGAAGAAGTTGAGTTTACAGGATGACCAGTCACGCCTGGGCGAAGAAACGCGGAGAACACTGGGGTGGCGTGCCAATGTAGGATATACGAATCGCTTTGGCAAACATGACGTTACGGCTATATTGGCTTATAATTATTATCAGAATGAAACGAAAGGGGGCGGTCAGGACATTAAAAATGCGAATACAACTCTTCGCATGAACTATGTATATGACAATCGTTATGCCGTAGAAGGCGATTTGGCATTGATGGGAAGCAACCGTTTCGAGAATGGCAACCGGTATTTCCTGTCCAGAGCGATAGGAGCCGGCTGGATACTTTCCAATGAAGGATTTTTGGCCGACTATGAATCAATCAATTACTTGAAGTTAAAAGCAAGTTTCGGTGTATTGGGATATGATAGAGCTACTGACTTCCTTTTGTATAACACAGCCTGGCAGAACGGTGATAACCTCGCTTTTGGCGAGCAGAACAAGACAACTGTTCATACGACCCAATTTGTCCGCTTTGGAAATAAAGACCTGAAGTGGGAACGTTCTACGGAGTGGAACATCGGTATAGAAGGTTTCTTTTTCCAGAATCGCTTGAAAGCGGAGTTAAACTACTTTAATGAAGTGCGTGACCAGATTATAGGAAGCAAGAGTGCCATGCAGATGGATATCTTAGGTCCTTTTGTTAGTTTCGCCAATATGGGAAAAGTGCGCAATAACGGTATAGATGCCTACGTGCAGTGGAACGATAGAAACGGTGACTTGTATTATCAGGTGGGAGCCAATCTGACCTGGTCTAAGAATAAACTGCTGAAATGGAACGAAGTCGATTTCCCTGACAAATATACCAAAGCTGTAGGAAAACCCACGGATGCCATGTTCGGCTACCAGTCACAAGGTTTGTTCGGCAAAGATGTTCCTTTGCAGGGAAGCAACCAGTTGCTCGGAAGTTATCAGGAAGGTGACATTGCTTACGCCGACCTTAACGGTGACGGATATATAGACGGAAGGGATAAAAAGATGCTGGGCAACTCTCATCCGAGAACGGCTTTAGGTATTGATGTCAATTTGCAGTACAAGAATTGGGGACTGTATATTCTGGGAACTGCCGAATTCGGTCTGGACGCATTTAAGAACAATTCTTATTACTGGAACAAGGGAGAAGAAAAATATTCGAAGGTAGTGCTCGACAGATATCATTCGGAGAATAATCCGAACGGAGCCTATCCGAGATTGACGACTACTCAGGGAGATAATAACTTTGTGAACTCCAGTTTCTGGATAGAAAATGCCTCATTCTTCCGTCTGAAGAACGTAGAACTTAGCTATACGTTTACCAACAAAAAGGAAAACAGCCTAGTGAAGAAAGTGAAACTGTTTGGCCGGGGAACCAATCTTTTCGTTTTGTCGAAAGAGAAAGATCTGGATCCGGAGATGATGAATGCCGGTGTTACGAACTATCCTGTATACACAACGCTGACCGGTGGTTTGACTGTAACCTTTTAACTAACTCTTAATAGATACAATGATGAAATTAGTAAAGTACTTATATATCACCCCGTTACTTTTGGGTACATTGGCGGCTTGCGATGATACCTTCGAGGAAAAGCCCAACAATGAGTGGGAACAGAAATATATCTGGAGTGTGTCTGATATTGCGCAGGGCGTTCTGAATAATGCCTATGCCGCTATCCCTAAACGTCCGGACAATTATGGTGAAAACTTTCTGGATGCTGCCACGGACAATGCCCTGACAAGCCAGTACGGCTCATCGGTCTATAAATTGGTGACTGGTAACTTCTCTGCTACCAATAACCCACTGGGCAACTGGGCTACTTGCTATCAGCAGTTCCAGTATATCAACACTTTCTTGGAAAATGGATTGACCGACGCGACTTTGTATGATAAGGTGGACAAAGAAAAAGACGCCGTATATAAGAAACGTCTGCGTGGCGAGGCCTATTTTCTGCGTGCTTTCTGGGGCTTTCAGCTCTTACAACAGTATGGAGGTAAGACAGACGACGGCAGAGCTTTGGGATATCCGTTGGCATTACATTTTATAACGGAGGAAGAAGCGGAGCAACTGACTGCCTTTGAACGTAATACGTATCAAGAGTGTGCGGAACAAATAATGAAAGACTGCGATGACGCGATAGAGAACTTGCCATTGTCCTATTCCGGATCGGATCCGGTATTGGGTGCGACAGAGATAGGACGTGCCACTCAACTGTCTGCTGCTGTTTTAAAAAGTAAAGTGGCTTTGTATGCTGCTAGTCCGGCGTATCAGACGGATGAATGTACGAAGATTCAAGGAATGGGGCAGTTTACCGTGATAAATGATGCTGTTTATAAAAGTCAGTGGGAAACTGCCGCGAAAGTGGCGGATGAAGTATTGAAGATGTCCGGCTTCGGCAACTTCTATGCTTTGCAGGCAACAGATCTGGCAGATGCAGGCAATACGACTCCGGCAGAATTTGTATTCCGTGCCTTCCATAATACAAAGGAATTGGAAACCAGACATTTTACTCCTTATTATCTAGGAAAAGCAAACACAATCCCTTCTCAAAACCTGATAGACGCATTCCCAATGAAAGAGAGCGGATATCCCATTGCTGATACGGGAAATTCAGGCTATGATGCGTCAGATCCTTATAACGGACGTGATAACCGCTTTTATTTGACTGTTTATTATCATGGAGCTACGTATGGAGGCACCGGATTACCTTTGGATGTGGTTTATGGCGGTAAAGATTCTCCGTCCTATGACTTTAAGGCTTCACGCTCCGGTTACTACCTGGCGAAATTCCTGAGCAAGAAAGAAGCTATGCTTGATCCGATGACGTCTACTAATGCACAACATTATTATCCGATTCTTCGTAAAGCGGAAGTTTTTCTTAACTTTGCCGAAGCCGCCAATGAGGCATGGGGTCCAAAAGTGAAGGGAACTTATCAGGATGCGGAAGGCAATATCGTGACTTGCAAATATTCAGCTTATGACGTGATTAAAACAATCCGTAAAGCATCGGGTGGAATCACAGATACGCGATATCTGGATGAAATGGCAGCTGATAAGGAAAGTTTCCGCGAACTGATACAGAATGAAAGACGGTTGGAACTGGCTTTTGAGAACCACCGTTACTATGATATGCGCAGGTGCCTGTTGCCGTTGAATGAGCCGGTAAGGGGAGTTGAGGTGACGGAACAGAATGGCGTTTTGCATTATGATACATCCAAAGAAGTGGAGGCGCGTAAGTTTGACGACATCCGTTACTACTATTCTCCACTGCCTTATAATGAATGTGTGAAGAATCCGAATCTTGTCAATAACTTAGGTTGGAAATGATAACTAATAAACTGTAGAATGATGAAAAAGATAAATATTTGCTGGTATTGCATGATGTGTCTGTTGTTGATGACATCTTGTTATGAGGAGTATGCGAAAGACTACGAATACTCGACCACTTACTTTGCTTCTCAAAAGCCTTTGCGTACGGTGATTGCCGACAGAGATATGTCTATAAAAGTGGGAGTGGCTATTGGCGGCAAAAGAGAAGTGGACACGGGCGACTGGGCGGAATTTGAGATTGATCCGGCCTTGCTGGACGGAACTGGATTGACACTTCTTCCCAAAGAGTATTACACGTTGTCGGATGCGAATACCTTTAGAGTCTCTAAAAGTTCCTTGGCGGTAGCGGATGTCACAATTAGCTATACCGATGCTTTTTATGCCGACGAGAATGCGACGAAGGTATATTATGCCCTTCCTTTTAAGATAACGAATAGTTCTTTAGACAAAATGCTGGAAGGACAAGAAACCAGTGTTGTGGCAATTAAATACATCAGCACCTATCATGGAACTTACTATGTGAAAGGTAAACTGAAAGAATTGAATGCTACGGGTGAAGTGGTGGAAACTAAAATATACGAGAATAAAGACTTGTCACAAAATATCACTCGCAATGTAAGCTCGCTGTCCAAAAATGTGATTGTAAGGGAAGGTGTCGCGGACTATACGGTAGCCAGTACGGAAAATGTGAAAATGACAATGCAACCGGACCATACGGTAATCGTAGAGGCGCTTGACGGAGGACTTGCGATTACCGATGGAAGTGGAAGTTTTGATGACACGAAAGAACGTCTTGAAATCTCATTGAAGTATCGCTTCACGAAAGAAGGCAAGCTGTATGAGGTAGAAGAAACCTTGATTCGCAGGCAAGACCCGTTGAAGGATTTGCGTTTTGAAGAATGGTAATCAATAAGAAACATTTGATGAAGAATGTTTATTTATGGGGATGGATACTTGTATGGGTATCCATTTTCCCTTTGAAAGCACAAGAAGCGTGTCCCGTGCCTCTTTACACAGATCCTGTATATAAAGGGGCAGCCGATCCAGAAGTGATATGGAATGAATACGAAGAAGAATGGTGGATGTTCTACACATCTCGTCGGGCAGTTTGTGAAGGCGCACCGTTGCCGGCTTTGGCTATCGGAGTGGCGGTTTCTAAGGATTGGAAGCAATGGAAGCACAAAGGATATATAAAAATAGATGGTGTTGGCGGTGAACCGATGGGTGGAGATGTGCTTTGGGCACCCGGCATTGTGAAAGAAGGCAAACGATACCACATGTTTCTGACCTTTAAGAAAGGAAACGGAAGGGGTGGGCGTTGGGGAATCCCGGAAAGTCTCCTGTTGCATTTGCAGGCACCTGCCGACGATTTACTGAACGGCTGGCAGACGTATAAGATTATGCACGTACCCTTCAGTTCGATAGACGCCACTCTGGTGAAGAAAGACGGGATATGGAATCTGTATCACAGGGATATTGTGAAGGGACAGAAAGGTGTGAACACGTTTCGTGTGACGACGGACAACCTGGATAAACCGGCTGACAAATGGAAATATATGGGACCTGCCAAGGGAGATGTGAATGATATCAAACTGACCGGATACGGTTATCAGGAAGCTCCATACGCTTTCTTTTGGAAAGGATATTACTGGCTGATGACCGACCATACTTCTGCCGGGTTTCCCGTATATCGTTCGGAGGACTTGGAGTCGTGGAAATTCATGGGAGAACTGATGAAAGAAGACGGAGAACATGAATTGCAGAAAGGGCCGGTACGTCATCCGGGAGTTGTCGTATTGGGTGAGCGTGCCTTTGTCTTTTACTTCTGCCAGCCGTTTTTGGATAAGAAAAACAAACAGGCGGCAGATAGACGACCGGACGAACAGACTTGCTACGTGCACGTCACCGAACTGTTTTATAAAGAAGGCAAATTGACTGCCGACCGCAATAAAAAGGTGATTCCCCCTGCTGACTTGCGTCCCGCAAACGGAACTTGGGGATTTGTAGCCGACTAAGCCAAGGATATAGCTAACTAAAATAAATAAACAGCATGAAGAACTTTTATATATTATTACCGGCAATCTGTTTTGCCGGATGTACTTCGGAGACAGCAGAAAAACCAAACGTTATTGTCATCCTTGCAGATGATTTAGGCTTCGGTGATGTGAGTGCGTATGGCTCTGCCACAATACATACTCCGCATATCGACAAGCTGGCTAACGAAGGGGTATGTTTCACAAATGGCTACGCTACATCCGCCACATCTACTCCCAGCCGGTATGCGCTTATGACCGGCATGTACCCGTGGAAAAACAAAGACGCCAAAATTCTGCCCGGAGACGCTCCTTTGATTATCGACGAACATCAGTTCACTCTGCCTAAAATGATGCAGTCCGCCGGTTATACGACAGGAGCTATCGGCAAATGGCATCTGGGTATGGGCAATGGTAATGTAAACTGGAACGAAGTTGTGAAACCGGGAGCAAAGGAAATAGGTTTTGATTATTCATGCCTCATTGCCGCGACGAACGACCGTGTGCCTACGGTATATGTAGAAGATGGGAAGGTGGTCGGCTTGGATCCGGACGACCCGATAGAAGTGAGCTATGAGAAGAACTTTGAGGGTGAACCCACCGCATTGTCCAACCCTGAATTATTGAAAATGGAGTGGGCGCACGGGCACAACAACTCAATTGTAAACGGTATCCCTCGCATCGGCTATATGAAAGGCGGCAAAGCTGCCCGTTGGGTGGATGAGGACATGGCGGATTATTTTGTCGGTAAAGTGAAGGATTTTGTGTCCGGACATAAAAACGAGCCTTTCTTCCTCTACTATGGGCTTCATCAGCCACACGTACCCCGCGCACCTCATAGCCGTTTTGCAGGTACAACTACAATGGGGCCCCGCGGAGATGCAATTGTTGAGGCGGATTGGTGTGTCGGCGAACTCATTGCTCATCTGGAGAAGGAAGGTTTGCTGGAAAATACGATGATAATCTTCTCCAGCGATAACGGCCCGGTGCTGAACGACGGCTATAAAGACGGCGCTGCCGAAAAAGTGGGTGAGCATAAACCTGCCGGTGGATTGCGCGGGGGAAAGTATAGTCTCTTTGACGGCGGAACCCACATCCCGTTATTCGTCTATTGGAAAGGAACGATTTCTCCCGTTATATCGGATGCGTTGATTTGTCAAATGGACCTGATAGCTTCGTTGGGCAAATTGGTGAACGCTTCCTTGCCCGAAGGGCTTGACAGCCGTGAGTATCTGGATGCTTTTATGGGCAAAAAACTTCAGGCGCGTGAAAATCTAGTTGTCGAAGCGCAAGGCCGTATGGCGTATCGTCAGGGCGACTGGATGATGATTCCACCGTATCGTGGGCAGGAAAGAAATCTTACCGGCAACGAACTGGGTAATTTGCCCGAATATGCCTTATTCAATCTTAAAGAAGATAAAGCTCAGCAGGAAAACAGGGTTGCGGGAAACGAACCGTTGCTGGAGGAAATGAAAGAGAACTTCTTTACACTGACAGCCGGTTATTATAAGAGTGAAGTTGAAGAAGAGCCGTTGAAGTAATTGGGCTTGATGGTGCGGATTGTTTCCTGACGGTAGATAAAGTGTTCCATTACTTGATTTTGAAGTGACAACTTGCCTTGTGCACACTTGGATTAGGTATCTATCTCAGTACAGTTTGTATCCAACTCGCTCGGAAGCATTCCGAATTCTTTTTTAAAACATATACTGAAATATTTCGGATCGTTGAATCCGACTGCATAGGCAATTTCGGAAATACGTGGATTGCCTTTTTTCTTTAACATCTCGTACGCTGTCTTTAATCGAATATCTTTAATGAGGTTTGATGCAGACATTCCTGCCAGTGATTTCAATTTCCGGTGCATTGTTGATTTACTTATTCCCATCAGGTTTGCAAGTTTGTTTTGGTCAAATTCGGTATCTACATAATTATTATTTATACATTCTAAGATTGATTTCAGGAAAATTTCATCATGTGTCGTATAATTCAGCGCTTGCGGTTCAAAAGCAGATTGTTGTTTAAATAAAGTCCTGTTTTGAGCTCTGGTATTTAACAAATTTGTAATTCGTGCTTGCAGTCTACTGACAGAAAAAGGTTTTGTCAGGTATGCATCGGCACCAGATTCATACGCATTGACAGCATCTTCGTCGGATATTTTGGCAGTCAGCAGGATGATTGGTATGTGACTGAATTCGATGTCTTGTTTTACTTTCCGGCATAATTCATATCCGTTCATCTCGGGCATCATGACGTCCGATACGATTAGACTAATATCTTCCTGTGTCATCACTTCTATGGCTTCTTTTCCATTTGTAGCAGTATAGATATTATATCGTTTAGAGAGCATATTTTTTAAGAGCAAAAGTAAATCCTGATTATCTTCTACAACGAGAAGATTGTACAAAGTGTCATTATCCGAAAGTTCTTCTACAATATCTGTAGTCAGAAACGCATCGTTTTGCTGGTTGTTTTCATTGCGTTCATCATTCGTGTAGTCGGCAGACGTTATTGGGAATTGTATGGTGAAACAGACTCCCTTGCCGGGATAATTTTCCACATTGATTTCTCCTTTATGTAAGGTTATCAGATCTTTTACTAATGAAAGACCGATACCGGTGCCTATTGTATTATATTTCCTGAAATCTCCGTCGTAGAATCGTTTAAAGAGGTTCTTCATAGTACTTTCGGAGAGACCGTTACCATTATCTTTCACTGAGATGCGGGCATATTTTTCATCTTGGATATATGAAAGATGAACCTCGACAAGAGCGCCTTCTTTATTATATTTTAGAGCATTTGATAATAGATTGTAAAGTATTTTGTCTAATTTGTCTGCATCATAATATACTTCTCTTTCGTCGGTTTCATTTATAAGAGTGATATCAATATTTTTTTGTTTCATCAAAGGCTGGAAACTTTCTATATTTTTTGCAATAAAATGAGACAAGTTATGTTTGGAAACCTGAAGCCGAAGATTGCCGGTTTCTGCTTTTCTAAATTCCAGTATTTGTTGAATGAGCCTTATTAGCCTGTTGGTATTAGTAGTTATGACATCATATTCCCGCTGGGTTATGAGTTTACGGATTTCTTCCGTTGCCGCTGCAATAATGGTGATAGGTGTGAAAAGTTCGTGTGTAATGTTAGTAAAAAAACGTAGTTTAGCTTGGTTTACCTCATCGTTCTTCTCTCTTTCAATTTGCTGAATATGTATTTCAGTCCGTAACTTTAATCGTTGTTTAATGGAGTGATAGATATACATAATAAAAGATAAGATCAGGCAGGTGTATAGAAGATATGCCCACCAAGTTTTCCATAATGGGGGAATAATGGTGATTTTTAAGAATTTTGTTGTTTCATTCCAATTACCATATTCGTTTGTTGATTTCAATTTGAATTGGTAGACACCTGCGGGGATATTGGCATAGTGGGCAAACCGTTTGCCGGAGGTTGTATATTGCCATTCCTTGTCATATCCTTCTAATTGGTAAGCATACCTGACTTTATTGGGGGCAGTGTATATCATTGGGGCGAATTCTATCGTGAAATTGGAATAATTATGTGGAATCCTGATTTGTTCAGAGAATCCGGGTATTAACGGGCATATTTTTTTCCTGTTGATAGAATCGAGTGATGAAATAGAATGGTTGTCAAGTTTTAAATCTGTGATAAAAACATTGCTGTTTCTTTCCGGGGTATTTATTTCCGAAGGAAAAAAATGTATATACCCTTGGTGTGTGCCGAAATATATTTCTCCTTGTTCTGTTTGGCTGACGGCTCCGGGAAGAAATGTGTTATCAGGAAGTCCGTTACTTTTATTGTATAATCGGAAACTGGAGTTTTTCAGGTTGTTCGAAGGATAGAATCTGATGAGGCCGATATTACTTCCCAACCATAAAGTTCCTTCTTTGTCTTCAGTGATGCTGGTGATCAGGTCAGTAGGAAAATCTGTTATTTGATTAATTGAGACAAATTTATCTTCATTTTCGTCATAGGCACACAGCCCTCCGCCATCTGTACCTGCCCATATATTTTTTTTATTGTCTTGATACAGGTATTTTACATTTGCTGCTGCTAGTAATCCATTTTGGATATTGTATTTTTTTATTTGTTTCACCTTTAAGGTTTGTGGGTCAATCTTTATTTGGATAATACCATCAGAAGTCGTTCCTGCCCAGATTGTACTATGATTGGATTGTATGATCGTGTTATAGTCATTCTTTTCATTTAATACCATAATTTCTTGTTGATTATTTGCATCCTGATGGCAGATAAAGTTTTTACCGGTAATCCAATAACCTTCAAATTGGGATTCGATAACCTGATAAATGGGTTGTCGGAATTTGGTTGATTTTTTGATTTTCATAGGTGGCTGCTCAGATAGGTTGGGGTGGTAAACATATAGTCCGTTTTGGGTACCTAACAGAATGTTCCCGTTGACGGAAGATTGCACCATCGAATGAATTCTGGTGAAAAAATTGATACTGGAAGACCTGTCAAGACTTTGATAAGTTCGTATTTCTCCAGTTTTTGTATTCAGGATAGCCAACCCGCTGGTCCCGATACCTGTCCATATTTGCTGTTGCTTGTCAATGAGCAGACTTCTTACCGAATTCGATTGAAACAGACTACGAATTTTAGGCATTTTATCAGTCTGGAATCCCAGATATTTTGTTTTAACATAACAGATACCTCCTCCCAAAGTGCCTATCCAGATATTCCCTTGTTTGTCGTTGATCAAGGCGTCAACTTCGTTGAAAGGAAGTGCTTTAGGAGTATCTGAAGGGTATATATTGTTCCACTTTATATCACTTTGCTGCGAAGACACAGTAGTGATACTGATTCCTTTTCTTGTACCGAACCAAAGTGTTTTTGTTTCTTTGTTTTCGGTAATTGCGTAAATATAATTGTCGGAAATCTTATTTGTCGGGTCTTCGGCGGAAAAAGTAATCCAACTCAGTTTCTTCATGTCGTAGGGGTGTTGTAATAAGGTTATTCCTTTACCGAAGCTACCTATCCAGATCCGATTTTGTGAATCTTCAAAAATGACATGTGCTGAATTATATTCATTTAACTGCGGGTATTCTATCCATTTTTTATCTTTCGGATGATATCTGAAAAGTCCTTCCGACCAAGTGCCCACCCAAATGTTTTGTTTACTGTCGACAAGCATCCCTTTGATTGTTTTGTCTAGTATTTTATGGCACGAATCCTTTTCCAGACAATAATTGTATAAGCCGTTGTTAGTTCCGACCCATATTTCTCCTTCTGCGGTTTGGGTAATGCTGGCAATATAGTTTCTAGAAAATTGCGGATGTTTGCTTTTTATTATATGCCCTGTTTTTTTATTCAGGATATTGAGTCCTTCATTTGTACCTATGTAGAGATTTTTTTGTTCATCTTCTTTCAGACAAGTGATACGGTTGTGTGTTAACAGATTAAAATTGTATACGTTAGAACGGTATTCGGTAAGGTCATATCCGTCAAATTGATACAATCCTCCGGTGGTGGCAAGCCATATAAATCCGTCACTGTCCTGATACAGGCTCAATATTTCATTGTTGGGTAGATTGTCCAAGTGGGACACTTTCTCAAACTGGAAATTCTGTGCCTCTTCCGAATAAATATTCTGTCGGAATATAATTATTGTAAGAATGAACAATATCAATATTCTCATTGTATTTATAAATGTGATTTTAGACAAAGGTACGATTATTAAGCTAAATTTACCAGTTTTTATTAATTGAATTTACTCTATGTTAAAACGAGACCCACGGGTCCCCTATTTCATGCAGGCGCTTGGTCAGGATGTTTGTGAAGCTCTTGATAAGTTCGGGATGTTCAGAAGCGACATTTTTTAATTGATACGGATCCTCCCGGTTGTCGAAGAGAATCGTTTTAGTGATTCCTTTTTTGGCAGATTTTGCCAACACAAATGTGTAACGGTTGGTTCGTAGGCCTCGCATATTTCCTTTTGACAGACTTTCCCCGGGCTTTATGTAGAGGGCAAAATCCGGGCGTTTATTGTTTTTTCCCAGTAAAATACTGCTGTAATCCTTGCCATCTATATTTTGTGGAATTGCTTTTTCCAATCCAGCCAGTCCTAAAAGTGTGGGCATTATATCCGGACTTCCTAAATGTAATGGTTCTATGCCGGGACGAATCCGTTCCGGCCAGCAAATGATGAAAGGAATGCGGAAAGATTCTTCGTAATAAACTACTTTTTGCATCAAACCGTGACTTCCCAACATTTCTCCATGATCAGCGGTGAATACGACAATTGTGTTTTCTTTTTGTCCGGAAGCTTCTAAAGCTTTTAGAATACGACCGATTTGTTCATCGACTCCTGTGACGCAGGCGAAGTAATCTTGTACGGAACGACGACCGGCATCTCCTTTGTTGTCTTGCGGGACATTGGGACGGACCAACAGTTTTTTTGCCGGAATGTTTTGATATAGATTCTTATATTTTGATGGAACTTGGTTATATGGCCCGTGTGGCGGATTTATAGAAACAAATAATGCCCATGGCTTTGACTGTTCTCGTTTCTTGGCAGTTCCTTTGGCTGTGATAAAATCAATTGCTTTATCTGCTTCAAATTCAGGTCCCCATTTGTGGGCGTATGTCGTATCGTTTACTGTTGCATCGTTTATCCAATAGTAGGGATTCATGTGACGGTTATGGCAACCATATGAACACCAGTATTCAAAGCCGTGTCGTTTTGCTCCTTTGGGTGTATATGTATCCCATACGGCATTCTGCCATTTGGAGGCAACGGGGCCTTCCGGTGCATCAAGATGCCATTTGCCGATGTATCCGCAATAATATCCACCGGCTTTCAGTACGTCGGATATGCAAGTTTCATCTTCACGGAGATAAGTGCCGAATTGATTGGCATAGGTGTTGCAGTTTGTGCGGATGTGATTGTTATGAGGATATTTTCCTGTCATCAGCATACCTCTGTAAGGACTGCTCAGAGGCATACAACTGACTGCATTCTCGCAATACATTCCTTCCGATGCAAGACGGTCCAAGTTGGGAGTTTTCACCGGGTCCTCGTTCAGGAATCCCAATGACTGCACCCTGTATTGGTCCGGAAAAATAAACAGAATGTTGGGTTTTTTTGATTGTTGCGCTTTGGCAAGGCAGCCTGTTCCAATGCAGGCAAGTGTGATGAATCCGGCTTGTAATATACGTGTGGTCATATTCATTGTTTTAAGGTGTGATTATTTTTGATGTTTTCTTTTCCATTCTCCCGGACTGAAGCAAGACGCTTTGCGGTTTTCCATCAGATCCTTATGTATTTGCCGGGTGACTTCATTCCATACCCCTTCTCCCCATAAGATAGGATTGACAAGGCCTTTCTCCCAGGTTTCGATTGCTTTATTCATCTCCCGGCTTTTATTGGGGAGCTGACTTTGCAAATCTTCTGTTTCTTCCAGGTTATCTTTAAGATTATAAAGTTTTTCGCCTACTCCTTTCACGCGTATCAGTTTGTAGTCTCCCATTCGCATAGCTGCCATATCTTCTTTTCTCCAGAATAATTCTGAATGTGGTGCTCCTTTTTTCTTTCCGTTGACGTATGGCATCAGGTTGACACCGTCTAATGGCTTTTTTAATGTTTTTTCGCTGATACCTGCCGCATGGATTGCCGTAGCAAATATATCGAGTGATGAGGTCAGTCCCTCATAATATCCTTTTATTCTGTTTCCATATACCATAAAGAAAGGAACACGGTGCCCACCTTCGAATTTGTTGCCTTTAAATCCTTTCAGAGGATAGTTGCTCGACTGGTTGTTGTGTGCCCCACCGTTGTCGCTTAGGAAAAAAATCAGCGTATTTTCGTACTCTCTAGTTTCTTTGAGTGCATCTATTACGTTACCTATTCCTCTGTCTACTGCCCATGTCATGGCTGCTAACTTTTGTCTTGGGTGTTCTTTGAATCTGTCAAGATCTTCTAGAGTAGTTTCCATGGGTGTATGTACGGCATTAAATGCCAGGTACATCATAAATGGTTTCTGTTGTTTACTTTGTGCTTTGATATATTTGCTGGCAGCGTCAGCGAGTAAGTCTGTCATGTATCCGTCAAAACTCAACTGTTTTCCGTTTAACTGTAAATTGTGTGTACTGCCTGGTTTATCATCTTTCTCTGGTTGATAGAAATAAGAACGGCTTCCGGATATAAACCCGTAGAAAAACTCGAATCCGCGTTTATTAGGGTGATATTCGGGAGCATCTCCTTGATGCCATTTACCGATACAGGCGGTGGTATAACCATTTTCCAGAAAAATATCTCCTATGGTGGATTCTTGCAGTCCGAGCCCTAAAGTATCTCCCAGATTACATTCATATCCGGAACGTTGTTGATAACGTCCGGTCAGTATGCCAGCTCTGGAAGGGCCGCTGACGGTTGCTGATACGTGTGCGTCTCGGAAGATCACTCCATTTTTGGCGAGATTATCAATATTAGGTGTTTGTATGTCCTTACTTCCCATGAATCCGAAGTCATTGTATCCGGCATCATCAAGCACGATGACAAGTATGTTGGGCTTTTCTGTTTGGGATGAAGTTAGACTGTTACAAGCTGTACCCGCTAAAGTGGTAGTGCTGAATAAACATAAAGAAAGCGATGTGAATTTCATGTTTCTGTTTTTTTTTGTTTAGGATGCAAAAATCGTGATTTTTTAGTAATGTCAGGTTGAATATCCTGTCAAATAGGATAATTTTCGGTTCAGATTTATGAATATACCGTTATGAATCCCTTTGAATGGGGAATGATTTTGCAATATTGGGTAGGAATATTTTCGTAACAGAATAGGATGAAAAAAATATCAAATTAGATAAAAAACGCATTATGTGGCTTGGGTTGACACGGAAAACGACTTCTTTGATATGATTTTAATCATTGCTTGTTGTTTAATTGTCTTTCTTTGTGCTGTGAAAAATTAATTCTATAAATGCTATGAAATTTAAAGATGTCTTAAGTGGAAAACGGTTACGCACATACGTTAGTATGCCTTTCTTTGTTTTCTTTGTAGGTACACCTTGCTTGTTGAATGCGGAAGGAACACATGGAAATGAAGTGTTGCAACAGAAAACGAAACGGGTGACGGGTACTGTGGTAGACGAAAGTGGGGAACCTGTAATTGGTGCGAATGTGTTAGTAAAAGGAGTTGCCAAAGTGGGAGTTGTGACGGATATAGACGGCAAGTTCACACTAGCTTTGCCTTCGGGTGCGACGACTATTGTTATTTCTTTTATCGGATACGAGGAGAAAGAAGTGAAAGTGAAAGACGGTAAACCGTTGCAGGTTGTGCTGTCGGAAAATGCAGAGTTGCTTAATGAGGTACAGGTGATCGCTTACGGAACTCAATCCAAGGTTTCGGTTACGGGAGCTATGTCTAGTGTCCGTACCGAAGAATTACTTAAGGTGCCCAATGCTAGTATCACGAATGCGTTGGCTGGTGCGATGACGGGAGTTTCGTCTGTACAGAGCATAGGTCAACCGGGAAATGAAGATGCTACCTTATATATACGTGGTAGTTCTACGTTGAGTGGAGACGGCAGTGACGCACCGCTTGTGTTGGTGGACGGGATAGAACGTCCGTTTTCACAGATCGATCCCAATGAAGTGGCAGATATAACTGTTCTGAAAGACGCTTCCGCTACAGCTGTCTTCGGTGTGCGTGGGGCGAATGGAGTTATTTTGGTGACAACCCGTCGGGGAGAACAGGGTAAAGCCAAAATCTCAATATCCAGCAACGTGAGTATTCAGACACCGACCCGTCTGATAGAAAATTGTGATAGTTATCATACTGCTTTATATTATAATGAGAAACTGGATAATGACGGTAGTTCGAAGGAGCGCTTCAGTGATTATGCCTTGAATGCTTTTAGAACCGGTTCTGACCCTGTTATCTACCCCAATACGGATTGGCGTAAGTATATCTTTAAAGATACTTACCTGCAGACTCAACATAATATCAATATTTCCGGAGGTACGGACAGAGTACGCTATTTTACTTCTTTAGGATATTTGTATCAGGATGGTATGATAAAACAGTTTGATAAGTTGGATTATGATAATAAGTTTTCATACAATCGTTTCAACTATCGCGCTAATTTGGATATAGATGTGACTAAGACCACCCTTTTCAAGATCAATATTGGTGGACGGGTAGGTGTCACGCATGAACCTCGCGGGCATTCGGACGGACTTTGGAGACAAGTGAACTGGGCATCCCCGTTTGCGAGTCCGGGACTTAGTAAAGACGGTTATCCTATTGAAATTGGAAAAGGATATTTACCGGTAGCTCTTAAGACAGGTTTGGCTGCATTTTACGGTTTGGGGTATAGCGAGAAGACAAAGAATGACTTGAATATTGACATTGCCGTAGAACAAAAGCTGGATTTTATAACAAAAGGGTTGAAAGCGCATGTGAAAGGGTCGTATAATACGTATTATACGATGACTGTCAACCGTAATTCAAATATGCAGCGGTATACAGCCTATTATGAAGGGACGAAAACGCAACCGGGGGTTGCTATTGATGATCCGGCTTTTAATAAGAATCTTATCTATGAGATTGTCGGGACAAATCAGTCCCTGCAATACAGCGAGAGTTTCGCTAAGGCGCGTAACTGGTATATAGAAGGGGGATTGAATTATAATCGTACGTTTAAGAAAATACACAAGGTCACCGGACTTTTTCTTTATAATCAGAATAGGGTATATTATCCGACTAAGCCTAATGGAGGGGCGATGGATTATCAATATATTCCCCGTAGCTATGTTGGTTTTGTAGGACGTGCCAGTTATGGTTATAACAGCCGTTACCTTGTGGATATTAATGTCGGCTATAATGGCTCCGAGAACTTTGCACCGGGAAAAAACCGTTTTGGTGTATTTCCTTCAGGGTCTGTAGGCTGGGTGGTGTCTGAAGAAAATTTTATGAAGAAGCAATCGGTGATTTCTTTCTTGAAATTGCGTGCTTCATACGGTATTGTCGGAAATGATAAGATAGGGGGCGATCGTTTTCTTTATATAGACGGTGTTTGGGACGTAGATGGTGGAGGTTATAATTTCGGTACTGATATTACGTCAAAAGCTCCGGCTGCTATAGAAGGGCAGTTGGGGAATCCGAAAGTGACTTGGGAAAGAGCATCCAAACAAAATTATGGTATTGATTTGAAATTGTTCAAAGATCGCTTAAGTCTCAGTGCCGATTATTTTCGTGAGAATCGTACCGATATTCTTATTAGTCGTAATACCACTCCCGGAATTCTTGCTATCACTCTTCCTATGTTGAATATGGGTGAAGTGTTGAATCAGGGATATGAGTTGAGCCTGAAATGGGCGGACGGTTACAAAGATATGCGTTATTGGATTGGTGCAAACGTATCATATGCGAAGAATAAGATTCTATATATGGACGAAGTGAAGCATGTCAATGACTTTAATAATCAGACCGGGCTTTCTACCGGACTTACCTATGGGTATGAATTCGAACGCTTCTATACCGAAGATGACTTTACAGATGTAAAAAAAGGAATTTTGAAAGATGATGTTCCCAAACCTTCTTTTGGAACGCCATTCCCAGGGGATTGTAAATATGTAGATAAGGACGGCAATGGCGTCATTGATACTGATGACCGGACTTATTTGGGATATTCTACCCAAAGACCCGAATATGTATTCGGATTGAATGGTGGTATTGACTGGAAGGGCTGGAGTTTCTCTATGCAATGGACGGGGGCTACCCACGTATCCCGTAATTTGGCTACAGAATATCGTATTCCATTTTCACCTAGCGGAAATCGTGCCTTGTTCAAATACCATGCGGATGAACGTTGGACACCGGAAACTGCTAAAACGGCAACAATGCCGCGTTTTTCGGATTCGAGCAAGGCTCTTAATTATGACCAGAACTCTTCACTTTGGGTGAAAGACGCATCTTATATTCGTCTTAAGAATGTACAGTTAGGCTATACTTTTAATAAGAAAGGTTGGTTAAGAACAATCGGATTAAACAGCTTGAATGTATATGTAAGCGGATACAATTTGCTGACATTTGACAAGATTAAGTTTATTGATCCGGAAGCTCCGACCAATGGGGGAAATTCGAACCAATATCCTATTGCAAAGATGGTTACAGCAGGAATAAAGCTGAACTTCTAACTTAATATAGAGTCGTTTAATACTAAAAATACACTGATGATGAAATATATATATAAGAAAATCTTAAGTATTCTGCCGGTCGGCTTGTTCATTGCTGTGTTGTCTTTCTGCAGCTGTGAGGAGTTGAAGTTCGGAAATGATTTTCTGGATCAAAAACCAGAGCAAATCGGTATCAATCTGGATACTGTGTTCTCGAAAAAATATTATGCCATGCAGGTGCTGACTAAGGCATATACGACATTGCCATACGGAATACCGGCTGCGACTGGTCCGAAACTGGCAGGTGATTTGTTGGATGCCATTACAGATTTAAGTTACTCTACGCTTACTTATGGCGGAGGAAAACTTCTGTATTACGTTGGGGCATATAGTGCGGGAAAAGAAGGCAATCAGTCGAAATATCTTTTTAATAACGCTAGTGCTTGGAATGGTATCCGTTATGGATGGCTGATGGTTGAGAATGTGGACCGGGTGCCTGATATGACAGAACTTGAGAAAAAAAGAGCTAAGGCGGAAGCAAAATTGATTATTGCGACACATTATGCTGATTTATTGAGACACTTTGGAGGTTTCCCTTATTTGGATCATGCTGTTACAGTAAATGAAGCGCATTATTTTGAAAGGCAGACGTTCGAACAGAGCGTGTCGAAGATTGTAGGGTTGATAAACGATGCCATGTATGATCTGGAATGGAGAGTCAGTGATAAAAATGACGACGGGCGTATGACGAGGGCTTATGCGATGGGACTGAAATTACGTGTTCTTTTATTTGCTGCAAGTCCCTTGTTTAATGACAACGAACCTTATTTGGCTGGTGATGCGAGTGATGCGAAAATGACTTGGTATGGTAACTATGATGTGAATAGGTGGAAAGAGGCCGAAGCTGCTGGCAAGGCGTTTATGGAAGAATTGGAAAGAAACAGTCAATATGATTTGGTACAGCCTGTTACGGAAACGGTAGACGGATACCGGGAAGCTTTCCGAAAGGCATATTTTACGAGAGATAACGGTGAGGTATTGTTGTCTGTGCGTCGTAATTACAAAAATAATTATGCCGATATTTTTTGTGGAGATCCGAATAATTACGCGCAAGTGCAATGTCCTACATTAGCTTATGCGAATCTGTTCCCAATGGCGGACGGTAATGACTTTCCGGCAGACTTTGATTGGGCAAGCGCTCCGGTCGATCCTTTTGCTAACAGAGACCCGCGTTTTTACGAAACCATTCTGACCAATGACCGGCCTTATAAAAATCGTAAGAGCCAGTTGTATGTGGGAGGACTCGACCGCACATCCGCTTCAAAAGACGGTACTGGTTTGTTACTTTATAAATTTTCACAAGATTATACAACTGCGACTTCAGTCGGGGCAGTAGATATATGGCCTGCAATGAGGTTGGCGGAAGTGCTTTTGAGTTATGCGGAAGCTATTAATGAAGCCAACGGAGGGCCGAATACCGAAGCATTCGATTTGGTTGACCGTGTTAGAAAACGTGTCGGGTTGTCCGGACTGGACAGGAGTATGGACCAGAAAGAATTCCGCCAAGCTGTTTTGCGGGAGAGAGCTTGCGAGTTCGGATATGAAGAAGTGAGGTGGTTCGATATCGTGCGTTGGAAAAATGCAGAAGCTTTTAAAGCCCCTATCCAAGGTGTGAATATGTTTATAGATAAAACGAAGCCTACCGGTTATAGATATGAGATATTTACTATTACTCCGGAGCGGGTATGGAAAAACCAGTGGAGTCCGAAGTGGTATCTAAGTGCTTTCCCGACGAATGAAATAGATAAGGCTTACGGCCTGGTTCAGAATCCGGGTTGGTAATGAATAATCTAAATTAATAGTGATGAAAATATATATGAAAACAAGAAATATTATCTGTGTTGCAGGCTTGCTGTTCGTTCAGGCCGGCATGGCGCAGCCTATTGAAAAAGATACGTTGGCACTCAAATTCGGCAATGTTGTGAGTGGTGAGACAATCAACCGTTCGGTTCGGACGAATCCTGCGAATGCCTTGTTCGGGCAGTTGACGGGGCTGTATATGATGCAGACTGCTGCTGAGACAAATGTACTTGACGATCAGGCTACTTTCCGTATCCGGGGTATCAGTACTTTCGGAACCGCCACTCCGTTGATATTGGTCGACGGGGTACAGCGTAGCATTGAGAATCTTACATTGGCCGAAATAGAACGTGTGGAAGTGTTGAAAGATGCCGTATCCTCTGCCATGTATGGAGTGCAGGGAGCCAATGGGGCTGTACTGATTACCACTAAACGCGGGAAGGAAGGTTTCAGAGCTGCTGCCAATTATAGGGTTAGCTTTGATACCCCTTTTCGCTTGCCGGAATTTGCTGATGCGGCGACTTATGCTAGCGCGATGAATGAGGCATTAACGTTGGATGGGCTGTCACCGAGATATAGTGATACAGAAATCGGATATTTTCGCAATGGTATGAACCGGGAACTTTATCCGAATGTAGACTGGCAGGATATGGCTTATCGTAATTATGGAATGACTCATCAGGCAGATGTGGAGTTTGAAGGGGGTACGAGCCGTTTTAAGTATTATACTTCTCTTAATTTTGCCAACGCGTCCGGTATTTTAGGACATACGGATATGTTCTCCCAATATAAGTCTCAATTAAATAAAGTATACTTGAATTTACGTGCAAATATTGATGTTAAATTAGCCGAATCTACATCGTTGAAGTTGAATTTATTGGGGAGAATAAAAGAGCAGAACCGTCCCGGAACAGGTATGAGTGATATTATCTCTCGGCTATATAATACTCCGGCTGCGGCTTTTCCTGTCAAAACCGGTACAGGGAAATGGAGTGGAACGAGTATTTATGGTTATAATCCGATTGCGGACATTGCTGATAGGGGAACTGTGAAGGCTATCAGAAGAAGTATGCTGGCGGATATGACTTTGCGACAGGGTTTAGATTTTATAACTAAGGGATTGTATGCAGAGGTAATGGTAGCTTATGATAATATGGCTAATTACAATGACAGGCGTACGCGTACGTATGAATATGAAATGGTTACACCGGTATTGGGTGAGAACGACGAAATATTGGGTGCGGAACGCACTATGTTGGGTACAAAAGGTGAATTGGGCTGGAACTCGGCTTTGAATGATCAGGAAATGTTTTCCATGCTGCGTGGAAAGGTGGGTTATAGCAAAAGCTTTGGTAGAAATCAGATAAACGGAGAACTTATTTATGAACAATTGTCCTCTAAGCCGGATGGACGCAATTCCACACGGAAACGTCAGTCCATTATAGGGGTAGCTAATTATCAGTATGATAACCGTTACGATCTTGCTGCTGTCTTAAATTATTCGGGTACTGCTGTTTTGCCGACAGGTTCTCAGTTTAATATCTATCCTGCCGTCAGTTTGGGTTGGACTGTTTCGAATGAAGACTTTCTCAAAGGTAATAAAGTAGTCAATTATTTGAAAGTGAAAACATCTGTCGGACTCTCCGGAAGTGATTTGTTTGGCCATGATTTGGACCGCCAGACTTTTGGAGTGACGGGTGCCAACTATTGGTTTGGAAGTGGTAATACGGTCAGCACAGGGCTGAAAGAAGGAGACCTTCCGGTGGTTGATTTGCGGGCGGAGAAATCCCGGAAATTCGACTTTGGAGTAGATATGGGATTATGGAATAAGCTTTATCTATCGATGAATTATTTTAATGAGCAACGTTCTAATATCCTGGTGAATGGAGCAACGGTTGTTTCTGGAGTGATTGGTATCGGTATACCTCAGCTCTGTGAGGGAAAAGTCCGTAATCAGGGTCTTGAGTTCAGTGCGAACATCTCCGATAAAATTGGAAAACTGGGATATAGTCTCACAGGTAACATTACCTATGCGAAAAATAAGATTATCAATAACAACGAAGGATTCCAGCCGGAAGATTATTTGTATAAAACCGGACAAAGCCTGAACCAATATTATGGATTGAAAAGTGACGGATTCTACAATTCATGGGACGAAATAAACAGTGCGGGCATAACGCAGACTTACGGTGAACTTCGTCCCGGAGATGTGCGCTATGTAGACCAGAATGGAGATAAACTGGTGAACGAGCATGATGTGGTGCGTTTGGGATATTCTACCCTGCCGGAAGTCTATTATGGATTCAATGTCGGTCTGTCATATCAGGGATTCAGTCTGAATGCCCATTTTCAAGGAGTTGCCAACCGTTCTATTTATTTAAGTACGTCAAGTATATATGCGCCTTTGAAAAACAATACCAATATTTCGACTTGGTATCTGAAAGAAAATGTACGTTGGACTCCCGAAACTGCGGGTACTGCTAATTTGCCTCGTCTTACTTCAGAAGCTAATCCTAATAACTTCCAGAAAAGTGACGTGTGGTTGGCCAACGGTAATTTCCTTAAGTTGCGTGACTTGGAACTGGCTTATACTATTGAACGGAAATTCCTGAGAAGATGTGCAATGAAACTGTTTCTGCGCGGGACCAATCTGTTCTCTGCCGATCATTTGGGATATGCGGATCCTGAGAATTACGGTGTGGCTTATCCGACGATGAGAAGTTACACGATAGGTGTTGATCTTAAGTTCTAATCTGATTAAAACAATGAAAACAATGAAAGTAGAAAATAATTTGATGAGCCGGTGTATTTTAAGAGGCAAAATGTCGGTAGGCGGTTTACTGCTTCTTACCGGAATGGGATTGTCTTCCTGTAATTTCCTGGACTTCGACCAGTCTATCGGATTCGACAGTCAGGAAGAGGTTTATGAGGTGTTCAGCCGCGCGGAACAGTCTCTTACGCAGGTTTATACTTATCTGGAACATGATTTTGGTAGTATAGGCGGTGCTATGCGCGATTGTGCGACGGACGATGCGCATTATGTATGGTCTAATGGAGAAGTACATACCTTCACGAACGGACGTTGGAGCGCCACGAATACAATAGATGCGGAATGGAACAACTATTATACGGGTATTCGTGCCGCTAACCTGTTTATAAAAAGTATGGAAGAAAATGATTTTTCCAAATATAAATGGAACAATGATTATGACACGTGGATGGAGAAATCACAGTACTGGATTTATGAAGCACGTTTTTTGCGGAGCCTTTATTTATTTGAATTAGCGAAGCGTTATGGGGATATACCGTTGGCTACCGGTATTTATACTGTTGAAGACGTGAATCTGCTACCTAAAAGTAAGTTTGCCGATGTCATTGCTTATATAGCGCAAGAGTGCAAAGAGGTAGCGGATAGATTGCCGGAAAGCTTTGAGAAAGTCACGGGAAAGCAAACCGGGCGTATCACGAAAGGGGCGGCATTGGCGTTGAGAGTGCGTGCCTTGCTGTATGCGGCAAGTCCTTTGCATAGTGAAGATGACCAGAGTAAATGGATTGCGGCTGCTAAAGCTGCTAAAGATGTGATGGATTTGGGATTATACAGTTTAATTGAAGAGGAGAATATAAATAACCTTGCGTCCAAAGAATTGATATTGGAACGTCGTATGGCTTCTTCTTGCGATTTTGAAAAAAAGAACTTTCCCATTAGCTTTGATAAAGGAAATACGGGAACCTGTCCGAGTCAGAATCTGGTAGATGCATTCCAGACAATCAATGGTTATGATGTGACGTTGACCGAAGAAGGATGGAAATCGGACGATCCGCTCTTTAACCCTAAATATCCGTATGCTGACAGAGACAAGCGTTTTTATAAGACTGTTTTGTATGACGGAGTCATGTTTAAGGGAAAAGAACTGGCCTGTTATGAAGGCGGTGCGGAAGGGCTGCCGGTTGTAGGAGCATCGGAAACAGGATATTATTTGAGGAAGTATATTATTGAAGGGGTCGATCTTGCGCCTAATGAACGCCCGATGAACCATTATTGGGTACTGTTCAGATATGCCGAAGTGGTGTTGAATTATGCCGAAGCGATGAATAATGCGTATGGTCCCGATAAAGTAGAAAATGACTTTACGATGACGGCCTGCGAAGCTCTTAATTTGGTGCGTAAGCGTTCTGTGAAAACACTGATACCAACCGGACTGGACCGTGTCGCTTTCCAAAAAGTACTGGAAAGGGAAAAAAGAGTGGAGTTTGCTTTCGAGAACCAGCGTTTTTGGGATATCCGCCGTTGGAAGACAGGCAAATTTACACAAACCGGAATAGACGGAGTCAGGATTACCAAATCGGGTGATGCTAAATCTTATAAGCGTGTGTCTGTCGAGACAAGGACATGGCATGATAAGATGAATCTGTATCCTATTCCAATGACGGAGTTGTATAAAAACAATAATTTATATCCTCAGAATCCGGGTTGGTAAGAGGAAAAACAGGAAATATGATTATGAAGACATTTGTATATATATTATTGCTGGCATGCAACGTGTTTTTTCTTTCTGCATGCAATGAAAGTACGGAGATTGAAGTACTGTCGCCTACGCCCACAACCGGCGATGAGGGAGGAAGCAATGTGGAGTTTACTCCCGAGCAATTGAAGTTACCTTACAAGAAAGGGGCCTGCTTTACACTCAGAGATAACAACTATGTTCAAAATATGTTAAGAGTGGCTACATTGAGAGTCGGTTGGAATTACAGTTGGGGAGGAGATTATGTGTCGAACCAGTTGGCTTATGTAGAGTTTGTGCCGATGGCATGGGGAAGTGCGAGCGATGCATTTGTTACCAAGATAAAAGGTTATGTGAACGAAGGGAAATGCAAGCGGGTATTGGGCTTTAACGAACCCGATGGCAAAGAACAGGCAAATATGTCTGTAGAGAAGGCGATTGAACTGTGGCCTTTACTTGAATCGCTGAAGATTCCCTTAGGGAGTCCGGCTGTAGTGGATGCGGAAAATGGTGAATGGCTGGAGCAGTTTATGGCTGAGGTGGAAAATCGTGGATATCGCGTAGACTATCTGTGTGTCCATAATTACGGAGGTGGCAATGCAGCGGAATTCAAAAGAAAGATGACTGCGATTTATAAAAAATATGGTTTGCCTATTCTTATTACAGAATTTGCCGTGGCGGACTGGAACGCCACTACTCCTGCAAACAACAAGCATAGCAAAGCAAAGGTGTTACAGTTTATGAAGGATATATTACCATGGCTGGAAGAAACGGAGTTTATTTATGGGTATGCTTGGTTTTCGTTTGGACAGGATTCTGCTGCCGGATGTACGTCGGCTTTGTTTGATAAAGAAAATAGCTTGACAGAATTAGGGAAATATTACGCAGACTTTCCAGATAATGGTTCTGTGGAACCGCCTGTAGAAACTACTAACTTGTTGCTCAATTCTGGATTTGAAGAGGGAGGAACGAACTGGACGGGAAAGCTCAATGTCAATTATGATAATAAGACGACTAATCCGAAGATAGAGGGTAACGTAATTTCAGGTAATGTTACTTTGCGTTTTTCTGGCGCGACTGCTTTCGCTGAGATCTATCAGTCTGTGAAAGTTGAAAAGGGGAAGACTTATAGATTTGGATTTACAGGGCGTATTCAAGATACACCGGGACCGGAAGGGACTGCTAGTACAAATCGCTCTTTCAGGATGAGTGTCAGAAAAGATAAGGATAATGTTTATGCAACTACTGCAACTATTACGGGAAGCAGTAATGTTACCGTCAGCGGAGAAGTGACGGTTGATGCTGATTTTCCGGAAGCTGTACAGGTTTATATATCCAAGAATAATGGCATCGCTTATATAGATGATGTATTCTTTATGGAAGTCGCGAAATAATTAGAAATATGATTACCTGTTGGTGAATCATCGTAAGGTTGGTTTGCCAACAGGCTATTATTTAAAATTTGATAGAATTATGGTAAAGAGATGTTGGAAAGCTTGCCTGATAGGTATAGTTGTGGCAATGTGGGTAGGTTGTTCTCAGGATCGCCCTACACAATATGAAGGCTGGGAGTTGGTGTGGCATGACGAGTTTGATAAAGACGGAATTCCCGATCCGGAGTTCTGGACTTTCGAAGAAGGGTTTGTGCGTAACAAGGAGTTACAATGGTATCAGACTGCCAATGCAACGTGTAAGGACGGGCTTTTGGTTATAGAGGGGCGTAAAGAGCAAGTGAAGAATCCGGAATATGATGCCGGTAGTACTTCATGGAGGAAGAAAAGGGAATTGGCGGAGTATACCTCATCGTCTATTCAGACACGTGGAAAACGCGAGTTTTTGTACGGGCGTTTTGAAGTACGCGCAAAGATTCCGGTTACTTCGGGAGCATGGCCTGCAATCTGGACATTGGGCGTACGGAAACCATGGCCCTCATGTGGAGAGATTGATATCATGGAGTATTACCAGATAGGCGGTGAACCGCATATTCTGGCAAATGCCGCTTGGGGAACCGATAAAAAGAATGTTGCCAAATGGGATAGTGCAAAGTTACCTTATTCAAAATTTATCAGTAAAGATCCGGAATGGGCGAATAAATTCCACGTTTGGCGTATGGACTGGGATCAAGAATTCATCCGTTTGTATCTTGATGATGAGTTGCTGAACGAAATTCCCCTTTCTGCCACAGTGAACGGAAGCGAGGGAAACCATATTAATCCCTTCAAAACGCCTCATTATGTTTTGCTTAATCTGGCTATGGGAAGTAATGGTGGGAAGATAGACGAAACACTCTTGCCTATGCGCTATGAGATAGACTATGTGCGTGTATATCAGAAAGAGAAGAAGCCGTACGAGGCATTTCATCCCGGTGCAATATGGGAAGATACAGACGGAGTACATATCAACGCACATGGTGGTGGAATCCTTTATCACGACGGTGTTTATTATTGGTATGGCGAACATAAAAGCGAACATAGCAGTTCGGCTTTGGTAGGTGTAAATGTTTACTCTTCCACCGATTTGTATAACTGGAAAAATGAGGGGATAGCTCTTTCCGTGATGCCGGACGGAAGCGGACATAAGATAGAAAAAGGCTGTGTGATAGAACGTCCGAAAGTGATATATAACGAGAAAACAAAGAAGTTTGTGATGTGGTTTCATCTGGAATTGAAAGGACAGGATTATAAGTCTGCCGAATATGGGGTAGCCGAAAGCGATACGCCGGCAGGACCTTTTCGCTTTCTCTATGCAAGTCGTTCCTGTCCGGGCGTTTGGCCGGAGAATATGACTGAAGCGGAGATTACGAAGGCTAAATCCTTGAAAGAACCTGACCGGAAAGATAAGGAATGGAAACAGTATGTCAAAGACGGCGTGTGGGTGGCACGTGATTTAGAGACCGGACAAATGGCTCGTGATATGACCTTGTTTGTGGACGATGATGGCAAAGCTTACCATATTTTTTCTTCCGAGGAAAATCATACGTTGCATATAGTTGAATTGACGGACGATTATTTGCGTCATACCGACCGCTATGTTCGAATACTCCCTGGAGGGCATAATGAAGCTCCCGCTATATTTAAGAAAGAGGGAGTATATTGGATGATTACTTCCGGATGTACCGGTTGGAAACCTAATGCTGCTCGTCTGTCTAAAGCGACAAGTATTTGGGGACCTTGGGAAACCCGGTCTAATCCTTGTGTCGGAGAAAAGGCGAATATTACATTTGACTCTCAGAGTACGTATATTTTGCCGGTAGAGGGTAAAGAGAATACGTGGATATTTATGGCAGACCGCTGGCGGCCGAAAAATCCGGTTGATGCGCGTTATATATGGCTGCCTATAGAATTTGAAAAAGGAACACCAGTATTGAAATGGAAAGACGAATGGAAACTGCCGCAATGAAAAAATACATATTGTTATTGCTGCTTTGCTACCTGGCGGCTCCGGTCACTGCCGTTACGTATTATATTGATTCACAGGAGGGGGCAGACGCAAACAGCGGAACATCCGTGAATAAACCTTTCCGCACATTGGAAAGGCTGAAATCTTTAAGACTGAACCCGGGGGATTCGATTCTTCTACATACGGGGAGTGTACATTCCGGCGGAGTGGCACTGGCGGATATTACCGGCAGTGCTGATGAACCTATTGTTATCTCTGCTTATGACACGCAACTGGGAAGGAGACGTATCGCCCATATTGATGCTGGGAATAATGCAGCGGGGATTCTGCTGGAAAATTGTCGTTATCTAACTGTTTCACGCCTGCACATTACTGCTGACGGTGGAGAGGTTGACGATTTGACCCAGAAGCTAGCAATGCGTTGCGGGGTATTGGTAAGAGTTACCAAAACAGGTGTATACGGGAATATTTGCTTGGAGCAACTTCATATTCGGGATATTTTCTACAATGCACCGGGAACGAAACGTGGAAAGCAGGAGGTGCGTACTGCCAATGGTACTCAGCCCTATGGTTGGGGGATTCGTTTTATAAATACAGTAGAGGGCGCACAGCTGAATGACCTGACAGTGAGTCAATGTACGGTGGAAAATGTAGCGCATACGGGTATCAAGTTTACAGGTAAGCAGCATAATATCAATCGCTTCATGCTGATGCATAATGTGCTGACACGTACCGGAGGTCCCGGTATACAGGTTTCGGGAGTGATTCATGGCCATGTCTGTCAGAATCATATAAGTTATTCGGGAGCAGAGGATGACAGTCGGAAGTGGGGGCGTGGAAGTGGTTTGTGGACGTGGGGAGCTGAAGATATACTCATCGAAAAGAACTATTTCTTGTTTGCCAACGGACCGGGGGATTCTGCAGGAGCTCATATTGATTATAATTGTAAAGATATTGTTTTACAATATAATTTTAGTGCTTATAATGCCGGAGGATTCTGTGAGATATTGGGCAACAACTACAATTGCGCCTATCGTTATAATATCAGCGTGAATGACGGATTTCGCAACAAAGGGGAAGGCGGAGCTTTTCAGGAGGGAAAAACACTCTGGACAAGCGGTTATGTGGGAAACAGGAAAAGAACAGGACCTTTTAATAGCTATATTTACAACAATACGATTTATGCGGATGATACGCAGACTGCCCGTATTGCCATTGGTAATACCACCGATGGATTGTTGATAGCTAATAATATATTTTATCTGGCAGGAGATGTCCGGCAAGTATTGGGTGATCAGTATAATCCGGAAAAGCAGGGTGAGAAAGAGGCTAAAAATATTTTGTTCAGGAATAACCTGTTTTTATCAATAGAAAATTGGACACGTGCCCTTCCGGTATGTGATGAGACGCCTTTGCAGGGAGAACCCGGTTTTCGGAATGCAGGCGGATTGTCACTTACGGATTATGTTCCAACAAATGCTTCTTTGATAAAAGATAGGGGAATTGAGATTCCCTTGTTGCCGGGAGATACGAGAGGAGTGTGTGGAGGACTGGGAATGTCTTGTGATATACTGGGTAATAAAATAGAAGGACTTCCTGACTTGGGGGCTGTTGAGTGGGTAGACTGGAGAGGAAAGTAGTTATCTTTGATTTTATTCTTTGAAATATGAATTGTCTCAGGGGATCCGAGTTGTTTCATTACTTGAAACAACTCATTCCGCAAAGGAAAACAGTATAGGGTTGCCGCTTGAATATTTTTTTGTATAATTGTAAACTTAAATAGATATGCTTCTGATAAGGAAAGATTATTATCGCTTGTTATTATGTACCTTTATAAAAGAATTATATTATGAATAAACTGTATTATATTCTTCCAGTAGGAACGATGGCCTTGGCGGCCTGTTCTGCAAATAAGAAAGTGTCTAACGACCTTGAAGGACAGCGTCCTAACGTCTTGCTGATTTATGCGGACGACATTGGTTATGGTGATTTAAGCTGTAACGAGACGTCTTCTGTTAAGACTCCTCATGTGGATAAGCTGGCATCCGAAGGTATTCGTTTCACGAATGCTCATTGTGCAGCTGCAACCAGTACTCCCTCACGTTATGCTTTATTGACAGGAGAGTATGCTTGGAGGCGTAAAGGTACCGGTATCGCTGCCGGAAATGCTGCCATGATTATAAAACCGGACCGTTATACGCTGGCGGATATGTTTAAAGAGGCCGGTTATCATACCGGTGTGATCGGTAAATGGCATTTGGGGTTAGGAGATGAAACCGGTGCTCAAGACTGGAATGATGTCGTGAAGCCGAATCCTGCCGATATTGGTTTTGATTATTCGTACATTATGGCTGCTACCGCCGACCGCACTCCTTGTATGTTTATGGAAAACGGCAAAGGTGCCGGGCTGGATCCGAATGACCCGGTATATGTCAGCTATGAGAAAAATTTTCCCGGTGAACCGACAGGCAAGGATAATCCCGAACTGTTGAGGCTTCATCCTTCGCATGGGCACGATCAGTCCATCGTGAATGGAATTTCCCGTATCGGCTACATGAAAGGGGGAGAGAAGGCGAGTTGGCGTGATGAAGATATTGCGGATAGTATTGTAAACCATGCGATTCGTTTTCTGGAACGTAATAAAGATGCAGACGAGCCTTTCTTCTTATATCTGGCAACGAATGATATTCATGTGCCCCGTGTACCTCATGAAAGATTTGTCGGTAAAAGTGGCTTGGGTGCCCGCGGTGATGCACTACTTTCGTTCGACTGGAGTGTGGGACAAGTTATGGAAGCGTTGAAGCGTTTGGGAATGGATGAGAATACGATTGTGATTCTTTCGAGTGATAACGGAGCAGTAATAGATGACGGATATAAAGATCAGGCGGTAGAATTGTTGGGCGAACATAAAGCTACGGGAGTATACCGGGGTGGTAAATATAGCATTTATGAAGGAGGAACCCGTGTACCTTGCCTATTGCGTTGGAAAGGGAAAGTCGCTCCCGGTGTCTCGGAACAGTTGATGAGCCAAGTGGACTGGTTTGCTTCTTTTGCTGAAATGTTGGGAATAAAGATTCCGCAGGGAGGAGCACCGGATAGTAAGAATTATTTAGATTCATGGATGCATGTGGATGAAAAGGGACGTGATTTTCTGGTGGAGCAGAATTTACAAAATAATCTTGCCATAACAGATGGTGAATGGAAATATATACCTGCTGCCAAAGGACCTGCCATGAATAGGCAGACAAATACGGAACTGGGAAATCAATTTCCAAAGGCTCAACTTTATCATCTGACGAATGATCCGGGCGAAAAGAATAATTTGGTTGATGAACATCCCGAACAGGCGGAGAAGCTTGCAATTGAGTTGGAAAAGGTGATAGAAAGTGGAGTATATTATAGGAAATAACTGATAAACTAGCAGGTATTGCTTGAATAATAATAAAATGAAAAGACTACTATTCTTATTTTTTATTTTGTGGAGTCTGTCGACACTTGCTCGTGAGCAATTATTGTTGACATCCTGGAAATTTCATTTGGGAGACGTTCCTGAGGCTGTCCGCCCTTCTTTTGATGATAGAAGTTGGGAACGGGTGCGCGTACCTCATGACTGGGCGATAAGTCATCCTTTTGATATGCGTGTTGACATGCAGTCCGTACAGGTGTTGGAGGACGGTGATGAGGCTCCGAAAATGCGTACCGGGCGTACGGGGGCTTTGCCGGCTTTCGGAGTCGGATACTATCGGACGGAGATCGTCTCTGATGCTTCCATGGCGGGAAAGAGAATCCGGGTGGAATTTGACGGGGCGATGAGCTTGTCTAAAGTTTATCTGAACGGAACATATATAGGCGAGTGGCCTTATGGTTATTCCTCTTTCGCTTTTGACCTGACGGAGAAATGGAATTACAGTGGAAAGAATATTTTGGCAGTACGTTTGGAAAATAAGTCGGAATCTTCCCGTTGGTATTCGGGGGCGGGATTGTACCGGCATGTCCGTCTGGTGGCGACCGCTCCGGTAAGTGTCGGGCATTGGGGGACCTTTGTGACTACTCCCGATGTTTCGGAACGGAAAGGGAAGGTACGTGTAGCTACCCGGGTAGAGAATCATACCGGTGGTTCCCGGAAGGTACGTTTGGAAAGCCTTGTTCTTGATGCGAGCGGTAAGATAGTTGGGAAGACAAATACTGAGAAGAGTATAAACGGAGAGAGTGGCTTGTTCGAACAGGAGTGTGTGGTAGTCCGTCCCTTGCTTTGGAGTATGGAGACGCCACATTTATACCGGCTTGTTTCCAATGTATATGTGAATAGTGAATTGTGGGACACTTATGAGACCTGTTTCGGTTTTCGTACCATTCGTTTTGATAAAGACAAAGGGTTCTTTTTGAATGGGCAACCGGTGAAATTGAAAGGAGTTTGCCTGCATCATGATTTGGGACCTTTAGGGGCTGCTGTGAATATGCGTGCGATAGAACGTCAGTTGGAAATAATGCAGGAAATGGGATGTAATGCCATTCGTACATCGCATAATCCGCCTGCGCCGGAACTTCTTGAGTTGTGCGACCGTATGGGATTTGTGGTGCAGGTGGAAGCTTTTGACGAATGGCGGACAGGCAAGAATACCAATGGCTATCATTGTTATTTTGATGATTGGGCGGAACGCGACTTGCAGGCTATGATCCGTCGCGACCGGAATCATCCTTCGGTTATCATGTGGAGTATCGGCAATGAAGTACGTGAACAAGGAAAGGTGGAAGGTGCGGAAATAGCTAGATGGTTGACTGAAATTTGTCATCGGGAGGATCCTACCCGTCCTACAACGGCGGGCTTCAACGGACATACTGCTGCCATTAAAAACGGATTGGCTGATGCTGTAGATCTTGTAGGGTTTAATTATAAACCGCATGATTATCAGAAAAAGCATGAAGCGTATCCGAATTATATACTTTATGGCAGCGAGACTGCCTCTACTGTAAGCAGCCGGGGGGAGTATAAGTTTCCTGTTGCCGAGAAAAGAAAGGCATATTATGAGGACTATCATGTATCTTCCTATGATTTGGAGTATCCGAACTGGGCATCTACACCTGATACAGAGTTCGAACAACAGGATGATTGTGAGTTTATATTCGGTGAGTTTGTTTGGACGGGATTCGATTATTTGGGAGAACCTACTCCTTATAATGCGGGAACTCCGGCGCGGAGTTCCTATTTCGGTATCGTGGATTTGGCAGGGATAAAGAAAGACCGTTATTATCTTTACCAAAGCAAATGGAGTAACCATCCGGTGTTACACCTGCTTCCACATTGGAATTGGGAAGATCGTTTGGGGCAGAATGTCCCTGTTTTTTGCTATACGAATTATCCGAAAGCGGAATTGTTTGTCAATGGCAAAAGTATGGGTGTGAAAGGGAAGAACAGACGCAATAAGTATGAACGGTACCGTTTGATGTGGAAAGATGTCATTTATCAGCCGGGGGAGATAAAAGTTGTGGCGTATGGAGATGATGGTATTCCTGCCGATACGGTCAGTATAAAGACAGCGGGAAACACTTACCGGTTACGTACAGTTGTCGACCGGCGGGAAATAACGGCAGACGGGCGGGATTTGGCCTTTGTGACAGTTGAGGTGGTTGATAAGGAAGGGAATTTATGTCCCCGGGCTGATAATCTTCTGTTTTTTGAAGTCGGGGGAGCTGTCCGTTTAAAGGCTGCTTGTAATGGTGACCCGACGGATCAGACTTCGTTCTCTTCTTCTTATATGCGGGCTTTTAATGGCAAGTTGATGTTGGTTTTAGAGGCTTCCGAAACTTCTGGGAAAGGTATATTAAAGGTGTATGGAGGACATTTGCTTCCGGCTGTTGAGAAAATAGATGTTGTAATAAATAAGTAGTGTTATGGTGAACTTATCTTCTGTCGGCAGAGTAGCTCTGCCTTTAGGGTTGATGACCCTTTCGCTTCATCTTCATGCGCGTGAAGATGAACATCCTAATGTAATCTTTATTTTGGCGGATGATTATGGCTGGAATGATTTGAGTTGTATGGGAAGTCAGTATTATGAGACTCCCAATCTGGACCGTTTGGCAAAACACGGCGTGAAATTTACGAATGCTTATGCCGCGTGTCAGGTATCCAGCCCTTCACGAGCCAGCATTATGACAGGCAAATACACGCCACGCCATGGGGTGACAGACTGGATAGGCGAAAAGTCAGGTGAGGATTGGCGTAGCATGAAACGTCATAGTAAACTTCTGCCTGCTGATTATGCATGGAGTCTTCCAGCGGATGAATATACATTGGCGGAATGTTTGCGGGATAACGGATATACAACTTTCATTGCCGGTAAATGGCACTTGGGGGATGAGGGCTCGTGGCCGGAGGATCACGGTTTTGAGATTAATAAGGGCGGTTGGACAGCAGGTAGTCCTTCTGGCGGTTATTTTACTCCTTACAAGAATCCGAAATTGAAGGATGGACCTGCAGGAGAAAATTTATCCATGCGTCTGGGGAATGAGACAGTGAATTTTATGCGCGCGCATAAGAAAGAAAATAAAAAGAAACCGTTTTTTGCTTTCCTTTCTTTTTATGCTGTTCATGGCCCGATTCAGACGACCGAGGAAAACTGGGCTTATTTCAGAGAGAAGGCAGAACAACTTGGAATAAAGGAAAATGGATTTCTTGTGGATCGTACATTGCCTGTTCGCCAAACTCAGGACAATCCGGTATATGCTGGCTTGATTAAGCAAATGGATGATGCTATTGGGGTTGTTCTGGACGCCATAGAGGAGATGGGGTTGGATAAGAATACGATGGTTATTTTTACGAGTGATAATGGCGGAGTTACTTCCGGTGATGCTTACTCGTCTTCGTTGCTCCCTTTACGTGGCGGTAAAGGAAGACAGTGGGAAGGTGGAATACGTGTACCTTTGTTGGTACAGTATCCGAACTGCCCTTCCGGCATCACTTGTGATGTTCCTGTGATTGGAACGGATTTTTATCCGACCATCCTTGATTTCGCAGGTCTCTCGTTACAACCGGAACAGCATAAAGACGGTGTTAGCCTGCTACCTGTTGTAAATGCAGGAAAGGGACCTGAACGGGCACTCTTTTGGCATTATCCGCATTATGGAAATCAGGGTGGAGAGCCTTCTTCGATTATTCGTAAAGGCGACTGGAAATTGATATACTATTATGAAGATTTTCGTTGTGAACTGTATAACCTGGCTATTGATATAAGTGAAAGTGAACCGTTGAACATTCAATATCCGGAGAAAGTGAAGGAATTGAAAACGTTGCTTGATGCCTGGCTGATTGAGGTCGATGCCAAAATTCCGCTTGCTGATCCCGAATATAATCCTCAACAGGAAGCGAAAGTGAAATCGGGTTGGCGGACAAGTATATTGCAGAAGCAGGAGAAACTTCGTAAACAGATGCTTGCTCCTGATTGGAAGCCTAATCAGGACTGGTGGGGAAGTATGGTTACGGTAGACTAAAGTTTTTGACTTTTCCAACATGAAACAGATAGTTCCAAGCGTACATGGAACTATCTGCCCGTCATTTGCATAAATCCTCTACCTCTTTGCTTGATTTTTCTCCTACGGTTATGCAGGCCGTGTGCTACTTTTGTGTCGGATTGAAAACATAAAATGATAGACATATAAATTATGATGAGAAAAATCTTTCTAACAGTATTGGTAGGAATCAGCAGTCTCTCCATTCATGCCTCGGACACTTTGAAGGAGTGGGAAGACAATCAGGTGACAGGAATCAACAGGGAAGACGGCAGAGCTACATTCTGGTATTATCCGACTCGAGAAGCTGCTCTAACCGGAGGATACTACCATTGTCCCTCTAACATTTCTTTGAACGGCAAGTGGAAATTCTCTTTTGCAACCTGTCCGGACGATCGGAAAGCGGATTTCTATCAACCGGCTTTTGACGTGTCCGGTTGGGATGAAATACAAGTCCCCGGCAGTTGGCCGTTGCAGGGATATGATAAAGCAATTTATTTGAACCACCCTTACGAATTTGCGGTGAAGAACCCTTATCCGCCCCGTGTGCGTCACGATTGGAATCCGGTGGGTTCGTTCCGGCGTACGTTTACGGTTCCCCACGAATGGAAAGACAAGCGTGTCGTATTGCATTTCGGGGCTGTAAAATCTGCCTTTTACGTATGGGTGAACGGACGGAAAGTCGGTTATTCCCAAGATTCGAAGATGCAGGCGGAATTTGATATAACTTCTTGTTTGCAACCGGGGGAAAATGTGCTGGCTGTTGAGGTCTATCGCTTTTCGATAGGTTCTTATCTGGAATGTCAGGATTTCTGGCGTTTGGCAGGGATTAAGCGGGATGTCTGGCTATATGCCACTTCCAAGACGTATGTCAAGGATTTCCGGGTTAATGCCTCATTGGAGAACGGATATAAAGATGGACGGCTGGATGTAGAAGTCGAAATGGCAACTGTTACGGCTAGTTCCGCGCAGCAACTCAATGTGCAGTTGGTGGATGAAAAGGGTAGTGTGATATATAGCGGGAACGAAACAGTAAAGGTGGCTAAAGGAAAGGGAACGGTGGCACGCTTTACGGTTGATTTACCGGGAGTAAAACCATGGACTGCGGAGACACCGGACTTGTATACGTTGCTGATTTCTTCGGGAAAGAACGGAGAGGAACCTACTTACGTATCTTCCAAAATCGGTTTCCGGACAGTCGAACTGAAAGACGCACAGTTGCTGGTGAACGGTCGTCCTGTTTATATACGTGGCGTGAATCGCCATGAACATCATCCGAAGTACGGACATTACGTACCTCGTGAGACTGTGGAGAAGGATATAGAACTGATGAAGAGACTGAATGTCAACGCAATCCGTACTTGTCATTATCCGGCAGACCCGTATTTGTATGAGTTGTGCGACCGTTACGGACTCTATATCTGTGATGAGGCCAACATTGAATCTCACGGCTTGGGAGCGGCATTACAAGCTCCTTATGATTTCGACAAACATATTGCTGACGACCCTTCATGGGAAAAGATACATCATGACCGTATTTTCCGGATGTTCGAACGGGATAAAAATCATCCTTCCGTCATTATCTGGTCGTTGGGAAATGAATGTGGGGACGGAAGTATATTCAGAAACGGGTATCACCGGCTGAAAGAAACTGATCCGACCCGTCTTGTTCAGTTCGAGCAGGCTGGTACACAAGCGCATACCGATATATATTGTCCGATGTACATGCGGATGGACAAAATCCGTAATTACGCACTTTCGAATGACGTGTATCGTCCGTTGATTTTGTGCGAATATGCCCATGCAATGGGAAACAGTTTAGGAAATTTCCAGGATTATTGGGATTTGTTTGAAGCATATCCTGTGTTGCAGGGCGGTTTCATTTGGGACTGGGTAGATCAGGGAATGGAAGATTTTCGCGACGGTGTTCGTTTTCTTGATTATGGAGGCGCTTTCGGTTTGCAGAACGAACGCAATGACAAAGCTTTTTGCCTGAATGGTCTGATTAATGCTGACCGGGGATTGAATCCTCATGCCTATGAAGCGAAAAAGGTGATGCAAGGTATTCGTGTAAAAGCGATTCCCAACATGAAAGGAGAATTCGAATTAGTGAACAATCTGAGTTTTACGGATGTGTCCCATTATCGGCAGTGCTGGAAGTTGGAAGAAAATGGGGTGAAGGTAGAGGAGGGTGAACTTCACTTGAAGCTGGCGCCTCTTGGTTCGATGCGTTTCCGGGTTCCTTTCCGGACAAAAATGGATGACGGCAAAGAATATTTTGTTACTTTTGAGTTTAAAACGTTCGAGACTGAAGGGGTGCTTCCGGAAGATTATTGCGTAGCGTATGACCAACACCGGATACAGGGATGCAGGGCATTCGATTATCAGCCGGATGCCTTGAACGGCAGTTTGACGATAAACGAGACAGAAGAAAAGATAACAGTTGGAAATGAAAATTTTAGTTCTATATTCGACAAGCGTTCGGGAGCTCTGACCGGATTGTCGTTGGGCGGTTTTAATTATATGGATACACCGGTCCGTCCTGATTTCTGGCGGGTGAAGATAGATAATGACGGTTGGTTTAAAGACGGAAAGTACTGGAAAAACGCTCATCAGCGTTGTCGCTTGGATACTTTTACCCTATCGTGTGAGAGACGGAAGGAGGGTAAAAGGGAGATGATAAAGTCCGTGAAACTTTCGTTTAAAGTATTAGTGAACGTAGACCCGGAAGATGAGACACCCGATTTGTCGGAAGTTTGGTTTAATACGACGTATACAGTCTATCCGGATGCGACGGTGAAAGTGGAGAACGAATTCCTGCCCGTTTACTATCATGCGGAGCGAGAGATGTCTGTTCCGCGTATAGGACAGTTGTTCAAGTTGAATGGTGCGTTGGAGACGGTCGACTGGTATGGTAGGGGGCCGTGGGAAAATTATGCTGACCGAAAAACGTCTGCTTTGGTAGGGCGATACCGGATGCTCGTAAAAGAGTTGGCGTATGCGTATGTACGTCCGCAGGAAAACGGCTATCGGACGGATGTGCGTGAATTGACTTTGAGTTCGCCCGAAGGAAATGGGATGAAAGTGACCGGATTGCCATTCTTCTGCTTCAATGCTCAGTATGCCCCTAAGGAGAACTATGAAATAAATGGGAAACCTATTCGGAATACAATCGACTTAAAACATGAGAAAGATGTTTTTCTGAATATCGATTATGGTCAAATGGGAGTTGGCGGAGATAACTCATGGGGGAATCCGGTGCATGTGGATTATCGGGTTCTGTTGAGGAATTACCGTTATGGTTATGTGATTCAACTATTTAAAGAATAAATGCGATGGATAAATCTGTATTGTTAATGAGTGCCGTGTTAGCTTCCGCTTCTTTGGAGGCTTCGGCACAGGCGAAAGACAAGTCGCCTAATATCGTTTTTGTGTTGGCGGACGATATGGGCATCGGTGATTTGGGCTGTTATGGTCAGAAGAAAATTAAAACGCCCAACATTGATTTGTTGGCGGAAAAGGGATTACTGTTTACCAATCACTATTGTGGTTCTACGGTTAGCGCTCCTTCACGTTGTAGTTTGCTCACCGGCAAACATACCGGACATGGATATATTCGTGGTAATAAAGGGGTGAAGTCTGAAGAAGGATTTTTTGATCTTCATTTACCAAAGGAGGAAGTGACCGTAGCTGAGGTGCTGAAAGAAAAAGGGTACGCTACGATGTGTGTCGGGAAATGGGGGTTGGGTGGTCCGCATACGTCCGGTAGCCCCGTTAATAAAGGCTTTGATTACTTCTTTGGTTATTTAAGTCAGGGAGCCGCTCATCGTTACTATCCGGAATATCTTTATGAAAATGAGGAGAAGGTGATGCTGAACAAGCAGGTATACAGTCATTTCATGATCATGGAGAAGGGACTCGATTTTATCAGGAAGAATGCTGACCGTCCTTTTTTTGCGTATTTTGCCATTACACCACCTCATGCTGATTTGGATTATCCTGATTTAAGCCAGTATGAAGATGCTTTTCCCGAGACACCTTATATCAATAACAAATCCAAGGGATTTAAAACGCAGATGAAGCCCAAGGCTGCATACGCTTCTATGGTGAGTGAGGTGGATAAGAATGTGGGGCAGATTATTCGGTTGTTGAAAGAGAAAGGCATTTGGGATAATACAATATTCATTTTTTCGTCCGACAACGGGGTGCACTGTGTAGGCGGACATGATCCCGATTTCTTCGACAGTAACGGTCCATATCGCGGATATAAGAGAGATTTGTATGAAGGTGGAGTCCGTGCTCCGTTTGTGGTAAACTGGCCGGACAAGATAAAAGAGAGACGGACCGTGGATAATGTCACCACTTTCTGGGATTTTCTTCCTACGATGACCGAACTTGTCGGTGCAAAACCGATCAAGGACATTGACGGCATCTCTTATTTTTCTTTGCTTACCGGTGAAGGGAAAGAACCTCGTAAGCATGATTATATCTACTATGAATTTTATGAGCAGGGCGGGAAGCAGTCTATCTTAAAAGAAGGCTGGAAATTGGTCCGTCTCAATATGTCCAAACCGGAGAAGTTGAAAGAAGAACTTTATTATCTGCCGGATGATATCGGAGAGGAAAAGAATCTGATCGGGCAGAATCCTGCTAAAGCGGACGAGCTACGTTCTCTTGCGATGAAAGCTCGTACGGAAAGCGAACATTTCAAGTGGGAGAGTTCAAAATAAAAGAAATGATGAAGACTAAGAATATATCTTTCGCTGCTTTTGCTTTTTTGCCGGCACTTTCGTTGTCGGCAAAAGAGGAGTGTGGTCAGTCACCCAATGTTGTGATGTTTTTGATAGACGACTTGGGATGGAACGATTTCGGCTGCTATGGTAGTCGGTTTTATCAGACTCCCACTATCGACAGCCTGGCGCATGCCGGGGTTTTGTTCACAGACGGATATGCTGCCTGTACGGTCAGTTCACCTACCAGGGCTGCATTGATGACCGGCAAATACCCGGCACGTCTTCACCTTACTGATTGGATAGCGGGCTGGAATTATCCTTGGGCCAAATTACGGATACCGGAGTGGACCAAATATCTTCCGTTGGAGGAGAAAACCGTAGCTGAGTATTTGAAAGACTCCGGTTACCAAACGTGGCATGTCGGCAAATGGCATTTAGGGGATGATGAGAAATATTGGCCGGAGAATCAAGGGTTCGATGTGAATATCGGCGGAAATTACAAAGGAGCTCCTATCAAGAACAAAGAGGGGTGCAACGGTTATTTTTCTCCTTATTGCCTGCCGCGGCTAGAAAACGGAGAAGAAGGCGAATATTTGACCGACAGACTGACAGATGAGGCTGTACTTCTGATTGAAAAACAAGGTGACCGGCCTTTCTTTCTGAATATGTCACATTATGCCGTACATACTCCACTGGGAGCTAAACCGGAATTAGAAAGGAAATACGAAGCCTTGGCTGATAGTTCTTATTTTCATAATAATGCTACGTATGCGGCGATGATTCAAAGTGTGGACGAAAGTTTGAATCGTATATTAGAGGTCTTGAAACGGAAAGGAGTGCTTGATAATACCTTGATTATCGTGACAAGTGATAACGGAGCCGTGCATAAGATATCGAAAAGTTATCCTTTGCGTAAAGGTAAAGGTGCCGAGTATGAGGGTGGAGTACGTGTGCCGTTGATTGTGTATTGGAAAGGACATACTCCTGTGAATAAGAAAGTGCATACTCCTGTTATCACAATGGATTTATTTAGTACGATAATCGACGCTGCCGGTGTGAAAGCGAAAGATGAAACAATTGACGGAGTTTCTCTATGGCCTGTGATAAAAGGGGAAAAGGAGAGTGAACGTCCTATTTTCTGGCATTATCCCCATTATCATAATGAGGGAGCACGGCCATATTCTGCTGTTCGCCTGGGTGATTGGAAGCTGATTAAACAATATGAATCTGACACCTGTGAATTGTATAATCTGAAAGAAGATATCGGCGAAAGAAAAAATCTGAGGTATGATTGTCCTCAGAAAGCGGATGAACTTAGTCGTGTCTTGGAGAAATGGTTGAAAACGGTTGATGCGCAATTACCTTCAGAAAATCCGACTTGGGATGCGAAAAGGGAAAGAAAGACAGGAAAATATGCAGGATTGGATTGATAAATATGTAAAAATGAATACAACTATAATGCCTTTTTCCAAGCCTCTGTATGTGATGACAAAGCCTGTTGGAGCGGTCTGCAATTTGGCTTGTGACTATTGCTATTATCTCGAGAAATTAAATTTATATAAGGATACGTCCAAGTATGTGATGAGTGACGAACTTCTGGAGCGTTTCATTAAAGAGTATATCAGCTCGCAGACTATGCCGCAGGTACTCTTTACCTGGCACGGAGGAGAAACGTTGATGCGTCCGCTCAGCTTCTATAAGAGGGCAGTGGAACTGCAGAAACAGTATGCAGAGGGAAGAACTATCGACAACTGCATACAGACTAACGGTACATTGCTCACTGATGAGTGGTGCCAGTTCTTCAAGGAAAACAACTGGCTGGTGGGAGTGTCTATTGATGGACCGCAAGAGTTTCACGACGAGTATCGCCGCAATAGGCAGGGGCTTCCTTCTTTTGTGAAGGTGATGCGAGGCATAGAACTTCTTGATAAGCATGGAGTCGAATGGAATGCTATGGCTGTAGTGAACGACTATAATGCCGATTATCCTGTGGAATTCTATAATTTCTTCAAGTCTATGGGTTGTCATTATATCCAGTTTGCTCCAATTGTGGAAAGAATCTTCAAGCATAATGATGGTCGCCATCTGGCATCGCCCATGCAGGCGGGAGATAAACTAGCTGACTTCTCGGTAACTCCCGAACAGTGGGGAAATTTCCTTTGCAAGCTTTTCGATGAATGGGTAAAGAACGATGTGGGAGAGTATTTCATACAGATATTCGATTCTACACTTGCTAACTGGGTAGGAGAGCAGCCTGGGGTATGTTCTATGGCAAAGACCTGCGGACATGCCGGCGTTATGGAGTTTAATGGCGATGTATATTCGTGCGATCACTATGTATTCCCCGAATATAAGCTTGGCAATATCTATCAGAAAACCCTTGTTGAAATGATGTACAGCGAAAGACAGCATGAGTTCGGAGTAATGAAACAGAAGTCACTGCCTACACAGTGCAAGGAATGTGAATTTCTGTTTGTCTGCAATGGTGATTGTCCGAAGAACCGTTTTGCCATGACGGCTACGGGTGAGGCCGGATTGAATTATCTTTGTAAGGGATATTATCAGTTCTTTAAGCATGTGGCCCCATATATGGATTATATGAAAAGAGAATTACTAGCCGAGCGTGCTCCTGCCAATATAATGAAAGCAATAAAATCCGGACAATTAAAAATCGGATAATTTGTATTGTCTCTGTGTTTAGTCTGGATTCTTTAGTATGATGATAAATCACCGATTTGCTGTTTTATAAAAGAAGATATATATTTGTATTTTATAAAAATAGATATTTACTGATATTTATGACTGACACGGAATTATGGGAACAAATCAGATTGGGTGATAAAGCTGCATTCGAAGAGCTTTATCATCGTTACTATTCTCCTTTGTTTGCTTATTCCATTCGGTTATGTTTTAGTGAAGATACCATAAAAGATTGTATTCAAGATGTCTTTGTGCGGATTTACACAAAACACTCTAGTCTTCCTGAATTATTATATGTAAAGCCGTATTTATACCGTAGTGTAACCAATGCATTGTTGAATTCTGTGAAAAATATCAGAAATAATACAGTATCCCTGGAGGAATTGACCGATATTTCGATAGAAGATGATGGTGTGATGTCCTTGTTTGAGAAAAATGATGCTGAGCTGCAATTATCCCAGAATTTAAAACAAGCCTTTGAACAACTTTCCACTAAACAGAGACATGCGCTCTATTTACGCTTTATACAGGAGTTTTCGTGGGATGAACTAGCTCAAATGTTTGAAATATCTCCTCATTCGTGTATGAACTTGGTAGAAAGGGCAATAGTTAGATTAAGGCGCATTCTAAATAAGTGTTAAAATTCTTTCTTCGCAGATTTTTTTTTCAAAAAAGTGAGGAGTAATCTAATGTGTATTTGTCATATATGCAGTTATAGGACAATAAATACTGTATATATTACTATATATGAAAAGAAAACAGAGAAAAAATATAAATGAAATAGCTAATAGGTTAATTTCTTATTATAAATTTCGTGACCATGCCAAGCGTGATGATGAAGCGGAAATATGGCAACGAATAATTGGTGAGATTTCCAAAGAAGAAAGAAAATTGCATATACGGAGACGTGTACGATGGGTAAGTATAACCATATCAGCAGTTGCGGCTTGTATACTATGCTTATTATATATAGGTGAGAGTGATTTTGCTAATGAAGTTCATGGCTTGGAAGATTATGTAGGCCGGCTTTCTGATGTTGTCGGTTCAGAGGGAAAAGTACAACTATTGTTATCCAATGAACGGACAGTTGATTTTGATAAAGACAGTGTTGGCATTGCATATACATCGAAAGGTGATATTCAGATAAATAAGGAGGTGGCTTCTGATGTGAATGTTCAAAAAGTCCACATGGAAAAGGAGGAATTTAACCAGATAATTGTGCCTAATGGTAAGTATACTCAATTGACCCTTGCTGATGGTACTCGGATGCATATTAATTCCGGTTCTAGAGTCGTTTATCCTCGGGTATTTACGGGAGATCTTCGTGAAATTTATGTAGAGGGCGAAGTTTTTCTTGACGTAACTCCTGATAAGAGAAAACCATTTCGTGTGAAAACATCACAGTTTGAGGTTGAAGTATTGGGAACCTCTTTTAATGTTAATGCTTATAAGCAGCGTAATCAGGGTGAGGTTGTATTAGTAGAAGGCTCTGTGGAATTATATGATAAACATGATAATAGAATATTATTAAAACCGGATAATTTAGTTACAGTACACAACGGTCAGGCTGGAGATATTAAACACGTTAATGCAAAAGACTATACTGCATGGATAGACGGATTGTTAATCTTACATACTGAACCTTTGAAAGACGTTTTCGAGAAACTGAATCGTTATTATAATGTTCCTATAGTAGTAGACTCTGCCATACAAACAGAAATTGCTGACGGAAAGCTTGATTTACGTATTCCTTTGCCGGAGTTAATTCGGATGATATCTGTCGTCTTACCTATTGACTATAAGTTGAATGATGGCACATATTATATTACTTCAAAAGAAAAATGATTTTTTTAAAATAAAAAAATAGGAGTAAATACAGACTAGATTGTTTTATGAATAAAATATAATGTTTATGCATATTCTCAAAATAAACGTTTAACTTCTTAAATATCTACTACTATGGGGCCATAATCTTTATTACGTAAAAATCCGAATGATACGGCTAATACCATCCGGATTTACAAGTTAGGAATGATAACTAATGCTTAACATCCTTAAATAACAAAATTATGAATAATAACACAGTTAGAACAAAGAGTGTTGCTAAAAAAATAGAATGCTTCATTCTTTTAAGTTTTTTTTGTCTTTTAACTCCCAGTCTTTATGCAGAATCCAGTTCTGCTTATGCTCAGGCTAAGAAATTTACAGTAACGCTGAATAATGTCACTTTGAAGGAGGTTATTTCTTATGTTGAGAAGAATAGTGAGTTTGTTTTCTTTTATCAGCCTTCTGAAATAAAATCAGTAACAAATGTCAATGTACATGTGAAGGATGAGACCATCAATAGTTTACTGGATCAGATTCTGATACAAACACATATTAAATATGAGATTAAAGACCGACAGGTTGTTCTGAAAAAAGAGACTCCGGCAGTAAAAGAAACTACCCAAAAGAAGCACTTACTACAAGGACTTGTGAAAGATGAACAAGGAAATCCTATTATTGGAGCGAGTGTGCAATTGAAGGGCACGGGTACGGGAGTGACTACCGATATAGACGGATTGTTTCAAATTCAAGTAAGTGGAAAAAATGCTACTATTGTCATATCTTATATAGGATATGTGACTCAGGAAATTTCAGTAGGAGATCGTTCTTCGATAACTGTTCAGTTGAAAGAAGATACGAAGTCACTAGAAGAAGTTGTAGTTACAGCATTTGGTGCTACACAGAAAAAAGAAACAATGGTTGGGTCTATCCAGCAAGTACGCCCTGCCGAATTGAAAGTTCCTTCTTCCAGTTTAAGTACCAGTTTTGCCGGACGTATGGCCGGTGTGATTGCTATACAACGTAGCGGACAGCCCGGTGCTGATGGAGCTGATTTTTGGATTCGTGGTAAATCGACCTTCGGCGATGCTACAGGCGTTTTAATTGTATTGGATGGGGTAGAAATCAGTTCGAGCGATTTGAATGCTTTGGATCCGGAAGTCATTGAAAGTTTTTCTATCTTGAAAGATGCTACGGCTACGGCTATGTATGGAACCCGCGGAGCAAATGGTGTGATGATTGTCACTACTAAATCCGGTCAGGACCTTTTAAAGCCGATAATTAATTTCCGCTTGGAAACGTCTATGTCCCAACTTACTTCTGTTCCCGAAATGGTAGGAGGAGTTGACTATATGAAGCTTTATAATGAAGCCTTGACAACTCGTGGCATCACAACCGGATTATATGATGATACTAAAATCAGGGCTACGGAACAAGGGTTGAATCCATTGGTTTATCCGAATGTCGACTGGTATAATGAAATGTTTAATAAGAATGCTTTTGCGCAGCGTTTTAATTTTAATATTCGTGGAGGTAAAAAGGCGGTTACCTATTTTATGAGTGCATCGGTGAAGCATGATGCCGGTAATCTGAAGTCATTGAGTAAGGATTATTTCTCATACAATAACAATATCAATGTGATGCGTTATGATTTTGTTAATAATCTGAGTATAAAAGCAACAAACACTACCAAAATATCATTGGGATTAAATGTAAGTTTACGGGATTGGAAAGGGCCTTCAGCAGGTGTTGATGGAATATTTTCTATGTCAAGAGAAGCTTCTCCCGTTGATTTTCCTATTGTATATCCGGCTCGTAATGATAAAGAGATTTATACGCTTTGGGGAGGTATGAGTGGTGGTATTTATAACAACGGTTACCGTAATCCGGTAGCTGAGTACGTTGTCGGTTATAAAAAGCAATTTGCCAGTACGGTAAATGCAAATATTCGTTTAGACCAGGATTTAAAAATGGTAACTAAAGGATTAAAACTCCATGTATTGGCTTCTTTTAAAAACTGGTCAAAGACGGAAACTACACGTAAAGCTGGTTATAATCAATTTGAGATTGATCAATACAATGAAGCTACGGGAGAATATACATTAAGTAGAGTGGGTAATGAACAAAAAACGGCTTTAAATACGGAGGGAGCTGCCACAGGTGACCGTAGAATATTTATTCAAGCCTATTTGGACTATAAAAGAAAGTTTGGCGTACATGATGTCAATGCAATGCTTTTATATAATCAGGATCAGTTAGACAATAATAAACCGGATAATCTCTTATCTTCTTTACCACGTCGGAAACAAGGAATTGCCGCACGTCTGTCTTATGCTTATGATGACCGTTATCTGGCTGAAGTCAATTTTGGATATAATGGTTCGGAGAACTTTGCGAAAAACAATCGTTTCGGTTTTTTCCCTTCAATAGCTTTGGGATATAACATCTCACAAGAAAAGTTCTGGGAACCGGTTTCAAATGTGATATCTCATTTCAAATTGCGTGGTTCTTACGGCTTGGTTGGTAATGATGGTATCAATGAGCGTTATGCTTATCTGGAAGATATTGTTTTATCTAGTGATAAATGGAAATATACGACGGGAGTAAATCAGAATGTTAATTTACAGGGTCCCGTATGGAACCGTTATTATAATCCGAATTTAACTTGGGAGGTAGGGAAAAAGCTGAATGTCGGATTTGATATGCAGTTATTTCATCAAGTCAATTTGAATTTTGATGTATTTAAAGAGATTCGTAGTAAGATCTATATGCAGAAAGTAAATACTCTTCCTGATTTCATAGGAACTGGTGAAACGAAAATCTATGAGAATAGCGGTAAGATGAAGAATGTCGGATTTGATATAGCGTTGGATTACAATAAACAGATAACAAAAGATTTCTTTTTATCATTTAAGGGGACACTTACTTATGCGCATAATACGATTTTGGAGCGTGACGAACCTCCGTTCCAGTTGTATCCTAATTTGTCCAGTGTAGGATATTCCAGAGGGCAGCATTTGGTTTATGTAGCGGATGGATTATTCCGTGACCAGGCTGATGTTGATTCACATGCCGAACAAACATTGGGGTATATTCCTCAGCCGGGCGATATTAAATATGTGGATCAACCAGATGCAAATGGCAATTGTGATGGGATTATTAATACCAATGACCGTGTTTATATGGGCTATCCGGAAGATCCTGAGATTGTATATGGTTTCGGTCCTTCAATGAAATATAAGAATTGGGATTTTTCATTTTTCTTCCAAGGGGCAGCTCGCACTTCTATTCTAATGTCGGGTTTTCATCCGTTTGGGAAAAATGCTACTCGTGGTGTTATGAAGTTTATCGCTGATGATTATTGGAGTGAAAGTAATCCGAACCCGAATGCAGCTTATCCACGCTTGACTCGTGATACCAATGCTAATAATACGGTAGCTTCTTCATATTGGTTGCGGAATGGTGCTTTTCTTAAGTTGAAGAATGCAGAAATTGGCTATACATTCAAGATGTTCCGTGCTTATTTGAATGGTTCGAATCTTTTGACTTTCTCACCTTTTAAGCATTGGGACCCGGAAATGGGTGGTGGTAGTGGTATGAAGTATCCTACTCAAAGAGTATTTAATATTGGAATTCAATTCACCTTTAAGTAAAAAGCTATGAAAAAGTTTGCAATTATATTATTAATGGGAGGAGTACTCCTTTCTGGATGTAATTATTTGGATATTGTTCCGGATGAGCGTAATACACCGGAAAACACTTATCAGAATCCTCAGGCAGCAAAGAATTATTTGTATTCTTGTTATTCAAAAATGCCTGATCCGCGATTGAGTGATGCGCTTGATAAATTTTCGGCAGCGGAGATTATTAATGTGATCGAAAAAAACGAATGGGCTACTTTTCCGCGTGGTTATTATTCACCGAGTTCACCAGAGTTGACAAAGACATATTATGATAATATTTGGACAGGTTTGCATCAATGTTATCAGTTTTTGAGTGTGGTGGATTTTACACCTGACATAGAACCGGATGATTTACAGTATTATAAAGCAGAAGCTACCTTGTTGATTGCTTATTATCATTGGCTGTCTTTCCGGGCCTATGGTCCTTCGGTGATTATGAGAGAGAACATAGATCCGCTTACCCCTATTGAAGAACTTCCCGAGCGTTCGAGTGTAGATGAAGTAGTTCAATTTATTGATGAAAAGATTACTGAGGCAGAAACAATAGGGCTGGCTGAGAAACATGATGGAGATGATTACGGACGTTTTACGAAGTATGTGGCAGAAGCTTTACGTGCGAAAGTATATTTGTATGCTGCTTCTCCTTTGTTTAATGGCAGCTCTGATTTCTTTGCAGGCTTTAAAAGTCCGTTGGATGGTCGTTTTCTAATATCTCAGACGGTTGACATAGAAAAGTGGAAAACTGCAGAGACGGTGACACGTAAGGCAATTGCTGATTTGGAGAATGCCGGTTATCGTTTATATAATGAAGTAGGACATGATGATGCCGGTACTCCTTCGGCTAATAAACCGGGGCCCGTGAATAAAGCTCAACGTGCTGTACGTTATACTTTTATGGATAATGTAGGTGGCACAAATCCAGAAGTGATCATGGTTGATACTCGTAAAGAAGGGACGTATGCTCTTCAGAATCAGTCTACTCCAAAACAAAAGGCATCTAATGGATATAAAAATTCATGGAATACTATTGCACCTACTCTACAGACTGTTGAGATGTTCTACACAAAAAATGGTTTACCTATTGATGAGGATAAAGAATTCGATTATTCCGGGAGATATAAAATTGTGAATATGCCGGTAAATTATGATGGAAATAATTATTTTGCTCAATCAAATGGAAGAACTTTGAACTTACACTTAAATCGAGAGCCGCGTTTCTTTGCGTGGATTGCATTTCATAATGGAAATTATGAGATCATGAAATATAATGGAAAAGTAGTTAATACGAATAATGCAAAAAAGGCTATAGTAGTGAAATTCAGAAAAAATGATGATAATGGTTGGGAAGATGGACAAACAGGTAATTACACAGGTACCGGATATCTGAATAAGAAGTTTGTTCATCCTGCGTTTCAGAATGGTCCGGTTCATTACCCCTATCCGGTGATTCGTATGGCAGAAATGTATTTGAATTTAGCTGAGATTTTAATAGAACTGGATGCTTTGGAGAATACGACTGGACGCTTGGAAGAAGCTAAAGGTTTAATTGATAAAATTCGTGTTCGTGCAGGTATTCCTACTATTGATGAGGCATGGAAAAAGGCGAATCATCCGGAGAAAGCGAATACTGCTGAGGGACTTAGAGAGATAGTACGCAGAGAACGGCAGATAGAATTTTATTTGGAGAACCAACGTTTCTGGGATTTACGCCGTTGGAAAGATGCAGGCATTTTGGGTGAGAAAGTATGGGGTATGAATATTGAAGGAGATACGGATGAGACATTCTTTGTGCCAACTGAATTACAGAATATTCGTACTTTTAAACAGGCACAATATTTGATGCCTATTCCTATGACAGAAACCAATAAGGTTCCTCATATTATCCAAAATCCGGGATATTAATCATAATTATTGTTTGAAGGAGGCTTATGTTGATACCTCTTAGGTTCATATAAGCCTCTTTTTATTTATAATTTAAACAAGATGACTATTAAAAGTATATTTATTTTAGGGTTGTTGAATATCTGTTTTGGGATTACCGTACAAGCTACTCCTGTCAATTTTGTTGCTATTCCTTATTCTGATATCAATTCATTGGCAAAACAGCTGAAGACGTCCCGTTATAGTCCGTTTGAGAATCCTACCGGATTATATTTTGAAGAAGGCGAAACGATACAGGTAACAGCTCCTGATTTACAAGGTTATCAATTGAATCTATTGTTGGTCGACTTTAGTAAACCTGCTGAAGGTGAAAAGAAAGAGAAGACTACCGTATTTACTTTAAAAACAGGAAATAATAAGTTTTATGCTCCTCATAAGGGATTGGTTTATGTAAGCTATTATGTAAAGGATTGCCGGAAGGCTCCGGAACAGAAACTTACCTTTCACACAGGAATTAATAATGGGGTGTTTAATGCCTATCAACATACGAATGATGAATGGAAGCGAATGTTGGATAGCGCGATAGCAGAAGTGATTGATATGCAGGGAAAATATGTACATCTGACTTTCGATGTAAAAACTCTGCGTGAAAAAGGAAGTGATTGCGGAGTGGAGATGATTCGTATGTATGATCGAATTATTCTGTGGCAGCAGGAAATGTTGGGAATTGATCAGTTCGGTTATCGTACGAACAACCATATGTTTGCTCGTATCAGTTGGGCAGGTCCGCCTAATGCAAATGGGAAAGGAGTCTCTTTTCCTCGTACTTCTTCTATTATTCGTCCCGAAGATATCCGAAATTCCAATTGGGTAATCGGGCATGAATTCGGTCATGTGAATCAGGTACGTCCGGGCTTGAAATGGCATGGAACAACGGAAATTACTAATAATATTCAGGCGGCATGGATACAATATCTGCTGCGTCCGGAAGGCCCTTTTAGGATAGAGCATTCCAAAGCTCCCGACGGTACAGGGCAAAAAGTTTATGGTGGTTTGTTTAATTGGCATTTCAATCATTGTGTCGTACAGCAAAAGCCTTTGCTATATAACCCTCGAACATCGTTTAGCCCCCTCTATTCAGATAATAAAAATCCTTTTGTACGTCTTTGTCCGTTTTGGCAATTACAAATTTATAATGCACTTACGAATTTTGGAAAACCGGATTTCTATGCGCGTATAAGTGAGATTGTACGTCGGACAAATGAACAGGATCTGACAGTAGGTGAACTTCAATTGAACTTTGTTAAGAATGCCTGCGATGTAATACAGGAAGATTTAACAGACTTTTTCATAAGATGCGGTATGCTCCGGTCTGTAGATACTGAAATTGGTGATTATGGAGGTAACCGGCATTTAAGTATTTCTCAAAAGCAAGTAGAGGAAGTTATCCGTTATGCTTCCCGATATCCAAAACCTAAATCTCCGGTTATACATTATATAACAATGAATAGTGTCAAAGCTTTCCGTGAACAGTTACCTGTACAGGGTATAAAAGGAAAGGGGATTCGTGTGGAGGGTGAATCTTGTTATATTTCTCATGATATATGGAAGAATGTAGTAGTTTTTGAAGCCTATCAGGGAAGTAAATTGCAGCGTGTTTCTATGGTAGGTACGGGAACTGAGGACAATACTGAGACAATCGCATATTTCCCGAATGGATGCGACCGGTTAGTGGCTGTTTCTTGGGACGGTAGGCGGAAGGATGTCTTTACATTATAGCTCTTTTAAATACTCATAATGAATCTAATCATGAAACATATTTATTCTTATTTATTCTTACTATTTCTCTTTTTTTTATTTGCATGTAGTGATACGGAAGAAAATTTGATTGATCCTTATTTGACTGTTGAACTCGAAAATAATGTGTTCAATGTACCTATTGAAGGAAAAACGGGAACTATAAAAATACATACCAATTTGTCTGACTGGGAATTGGTTCCTAAAATTTCAAGCGGATACGATTGGTGTAAAACTTCTATTGGTTTATCGGCTTCAGATATTCATTTACTGACATTTAATGTCGCTCCTAATGAAGGAGTGGGCAGGCGTGAGGCTGAGTTCGTTCTACGTGGTACAGGAGTCGAAAGTATACCTTTTCGAGTGGTACAGTTAGGTTCAGAACCGGAAATATTGGTAAACATTGAATCAAAACTTTTATCAAAGGAGGCACAAACATTTACTATGAAAGTGACAGCTAATGTAGAATATACAATTAAGAATGAGCAGAAGTGGTTGATATTGGAAGAAAAACCGACTATTAGAGGGATGGTCGAATCAGATTATCAATATACTGTAACTGCTAATTCAGGCTTGTCTGTACGCAGGGATGTGATTCATATTGAGTCGATTGGGCAGGATACTGAGTCTATTGTATTGGAAATCCCTGTGGTACAAGAGTCAGCAGATATTGACGACGTTATTGAGGATGATATAAAAGTCAAAGTAGAAAGTGTTACAATGGTTCAAGGAAATCAATATGGGCAGCAAGGAGCAAAAAATACAATTGATGACGATTTAACCACGTTTTATTCTTCAGCAAAGACAGCTGAATCAAAACCTATTGTTTTTGATTATACTCTTGAAGCAAGTGTAGAATGTGTTGATTATATCATGTTGCATCAGAATCCGATAGCTACGGTCAGGAATCAGTTAACCAAAGGTACGTTATATTACAAGTCAAAGGATATGACAGAATGGAAACAATGTGGAAGTTTTGATGAAACCAGTATTGTTCCATCCATTCGTGTTGATGTTAATTTGCAATCTCCTGTATATATTCGTTTGGAGTTGGAACGTAGTGGTCAAGACCCTTCCAATGTTTCTTTGGCTGAATTTGAGTGTTATCAAAAATCAGAAAGTTCTAATTTTGATTTAATGGCCGATGCCGCTTACTTTGAAGATAACGTATTCTCTCAATTGAAAGCTACAACTACACAGGCTGATATAATGAAGATTACTCATCCCATGGTTCGTGCTGTTGCACAAGAACTTTTGGATGGAACTTATATGAATGAATTTAGAGCACGTACATATCAGTCTTGTAAAGATCCTGCAGTCGTAGGAAAAGAATTGACTATAGGAAAGAGGAGCATTTGTGACAATCCGACCGGATTATACTTTGAAAAGGATAAAAAGTACATTGTGTTTGTAGGAGACGAAATAGATGGTAAAACCTTAAGCCTATATATCAAAGATTGGCGAGAAGGAGGTGATAATCAGACTGTTAGTTTAAAAAGTGGTTTAAATACAATAGAACCGAACGTAGAAGGCAAAGGATATATTCAATATTGGACAGACACGGAGGTCTCTGAACCTGCCGTAAAAGTACATGTATGTTACGGTAATGAAATAGGATTTTGGGATGTACGTGCCGGACATACCAATGAAGATTGGAAACGTATTCTTAATTTAGCGAATATATGTGTCCAACGTTTGAATGTAACTAATGCTATGCTGGATGTTTTAGGTGAACGTGTTCAATTGATAAATACAGTTAATGCATTTAATACTTATTGTCCGGATGATATTATGAGTATAATGAATATGCATGATGAACTAATGCAGATAGAGTATATGATGATGGGATTAGTTAAAAACAATGCAGTTCCCCGAAATCGTATGTTGGGTGTGCGTTCATGGGGAGGATCCCCTAATTGGAATGGAACTTGTGCTAATTTTCCCAATAGTGAACAAGCTATGCTTGATAAAGGAGTTTTTCTTCAGAATATCTGGGTATTCGGGCATGAATTTGGTCATGGCAATCAAGTGGCTCAAATGAAAGGAGCCGGTTGGGCGGAAGTAACAAACAATATTTATGCGCAACAAGCCATGTATCAGATGAATAATGCTGCTTGTCGTTTGGAGCATACTGAATTTAAAAGGCAAGGTTATAATGATAAAGTAGTTGCCGATCGTTTTAATGCCTATTTGAATGATGCAATTGTGAAGAAAAAACCGTATTTGACACATGAAGGCGGACTTGTTAATGACCCTGAAAAAGGTGAATATTATAGTGCTGATCCGTTTGTTTCATTGGCTCCTCTTTGGCAATTATCTCTCTTTTTTATGTTAACAGAAGATGCTCCGTGGTCTAAACCTGATTTCTGGCCAGATGTACATTGGGCAGCTATTCACGATAATAATTCGGCATATACTTATGGCGAAAAATATGTAAATTTCATGAAACGTGCGATGGATGCATCAGAGATGAATTTGACCGATTTCTTTAAAAAGATGGGATTACTGCGGGAGATTAATATGAAAGTCGGAGATTATGGACCGGCAAAGCAAATAACGATAACGAAAGAAATGGTAGAGGAGATAGAAAGCTATGGTAAGACTAAATCGCCTGTACCTACTCCTGTTATTTATTATATATCTGGGAATAGTCTAGATACATATAAAAAACAGCTTTCTGTACAAGGAGTTTTCAATCAGGGAGTATCTAATGGTAATCTTTCGAAAACTATTTCTCATTCGGTGTGGAAAAACGTCGTTGCATTTGAAACGTATGCCGGTGACGAATTGGTTGAAATATGTATTGCAGGTACTGGTTCAACAAATAATTCAAGTACATTTGTGAGATACCCTGAAGGAGCTACCTGTATAAAGGCCGTGTCTTGGGACGGTAAACGTGAAACTGTTTGTGGAACTAGTGAGTGACATTTTGTTTTATTTATTATATATTTTTTGTTCATATATGAGGAGAATACATTGTTTTACATTAAGTGCATTACTATTATCAAATGGCTTTGTTGCAATGGCGAAGAATGGGGAATCAGTATCTCGTCCAAATGTGATATATATATTGTGTGATGATTTGGGATATGGTGAACTTGGATATAACGGTCAAAAGAAAATCCAAACTCCCGAATTGGACAATTTGGCATCAAAAGGAATGATTCTCAGAAATCATTATTGCGCAAATGCTGTAAGTGCCGCTTCACGTTGCGGATTGATGACGGGAAAGCATCCAGGTCATGCCTTGATTCGTGCCAATAGTCCCGGATATCCAAACGGGCAGTTTCCACTACGGGAAAACAGCGAGACGTTGGGTAAACTTATGCAGCGTGCCGGATATAAGACAGCCTGCATAGGCAAGTGGGGGCTTGGTTCTTACGGCAATTCCGGCAATCCTAATAAGCAGGGATTTGACCATTTCTTTGGCTATACAGACCAAAAGCTGGCGCATGAATATTATCCTACTTATCTATGGCGCAACGGAAAGAAAATAAAGTTCAATAAGGACGGCAGACAGACAGATTATAGCCATGATTTATTCACAGAAGAGGCATTCACTTTCATTAAGGAAAATAAGAAAAATCCATTTTTCCTTTATTTGGCATATACCATACCTCATGTAAAATACCAAGTTCCGGACTTGGCACAGTACAAAGACAAGGACTGGCCAGAAAATATGAAAATACATGCTGCGATGACTTCACGTATGGACGGTGACGTGGGCGACTTAGTAAGGCTACTCAGAAAACTTGGAATTGAGGATAACACCCTTATTATATTCAACAGCGACAACGGAGCACACGGTCAGTTTGGATCGTTAGAGTTTTTCAAAACATCGGGCGAACTGAGAGATAAGAAGAGAAGTATGTACGAGGGTGGAGTACGCTCCCCGAGCTTTGCTTACTGGCCTGGTAAAGTGCCTGCCGGTACTGTGTCAAATCATTTGTCAGCATTTTGGGATATTCTTCCTACTTTTTCCGAACTTACAGGTGAACCCGTAAAGGGGGAGACCGACGGAATATCAATGCTTCCTACGTTGTTGGGCAATGAAAAAGCACAAAAACAGCATGAATATCTATATTGGGAGTTGTATGAAGGTAAACCACGCTGTGCTGTGAAGTATAACAACTGGAAAGGCGTTGTGCTTGATATGCGCAAAGGATTGGACATAGGATTGTATAATATAGGTATTGACGAGAGCGAGACAATAAATCTTGCAGATAAATATCCTGATGTCGTTGAAAAAATAAGAGGATTTATGATAAAATCCCATACTCCAAATCTTTATTGGAGTAAAGATAATAACCCCTTATTTGATCTTCATCGCGCATGTAAGGATAATGGAGTGAGTTGTAATATAAGCAACAAAGAAATAGAATAAGAGTCGTGATTTATAACAATATAAAAGAGAAAAACAATGAATCTATTGAAATATGTATGTCTCCCCAGCCTGTTTGTCTTAGGAGAAACCCAAATAGCGGAAGCGGTAGACAATAAAACAACAGATAAAAATCCCAATATATTGGTTATCCTGATAGATGATGCCGGTTATAATGACTTTGGGTTCATGGGTTCGAAAGAGATGCAAACCCCTAATATTGATGCTTTATCGGATGAGGGAGTCGTATTCACCGATGCCCATGTGGCTGCAACGGTAAGCAGCCCGTCAAGGGCCTGTTTGATAACGGGACGCTACGGTCACCGATTCGGGTATGAATGTAATTTGTCGAATCGTAATAACGGACTTCCCTTGACGGAAGAAACAATCGCAGATGTCTTTAAAGCCAACGGATACCGCACGGCTGCCATCGGGAAGTGGCACTTGGGAAGTAAGGATGAACTGCATCCCAACAGACGCGGATTCGATTTCTTCTATGGCATGAAGGCAGGAAGCCGTGACTATTTTTATGACGAGAAAAAAAGTGATCGCCCCGGAGACGAACGTAACTTGCTGTTGAACGACCGACAAGTGAAATTCGACAATTACCTGACTGATGCTTTTAGTGAAAAGGCGGTTGAGTTTATCAACGAAAGTTCTCAACCTTTCATGATGTACCTGTCTTATAATGCCGTGCATACTCCCATGCAGGCAACCGCTGAAGATTTGGCCAAGTTCGAAGGACATCCGCGACAGAAACTTGCCGCAATGACTTATGCGCTCGACAGAGGCGTAGGTACTGTGGTTCGCGGTCTAAAAGAAAGTGGTAAATTTGACAACACACTGATTTTTTTCTTAAGTGACAATGGAGGTGCCACCACCAATCAGTCTTCGAATTATCCTTTGAAAGGATTTAAGGGAAATAAGTTTGAAGGCGGACATCGGGTACCCTACTTCGTGGTATGGAAGAATGGTATTTCCGCCGGTAAGCACTATGACGGTTTGGTCTCTTCTTTGGATATTTTTGCGACGGCTATTGATGCGGCCGGCATATCGAAAACACGTAATAAATTAGATGGTGTATCTTTGCTTCCCTATCTGAAAGGGAAAAAAGGAGAACCACACGAAGTGCTATATTGGCGCAAGATGGATACGCGTGCCATCCGTTCGGGAGATTATAAACTAATTATTACTTATGGAGTCGATTCGGTGCTGTACAATATTCGAAAAGATCCGGAGGAGATGGACAATCTGATACTGAAAAAACTAGGATTATATCGTAAGTTGGCGAAAAAGCTGTATCAATGGGAGAAAAACGAATGTATCACTCCTTTATGGATTGAAGAAGGTTGGGGAAAAATAACGAATGGATATCATCAACGGTTGATGCATAACGAGATTAAAACAGCTCAGGATTTGCATAAAAAGAAACAGCAGGTCGGAAAATAAACAGAAAAAGACTCATTGAAAGGTTTAAAATATTTGGAAATTAATAGAAAAACAGTCATATTATGAAAAATCTGAATTTATTTTTGGGACTGGGCGGCTCCTTATTGATAGCGTCACCGGTTCAAGCACAGAAGAAAGCAACAGACAGACAACCCAATGTCATCTTTATCATAGCCGATGACCTCGGCTACGGTGACATGAGTTGCTACGGTGCGCATCGTGTCCGAACTCCTCACGTGGATGCGTTGGCAGACAGCGGTATTCGCTTTACGGATGCTCATGCGGTAGCTTCCACCAGTACACCGTCGCGTTACTCTCTGTTTACTGGACATTATGCTTGGCGCAGAACCGATACGGGAATTGCCCGGGGCGATGCGGGAATGATTATCCGACCCGAGCAGACTACGATTGCCGATATGTTCAAGGTAGCCGGATATACCACCGGAGCTATCGGGAAGTGGCATTTGGGACTGGGCGACCAGACAGGTACACAGAACTGGAACCAAAAGGTTTGCCCCGGGCCGGAAGATATCGGTTTCGACTATTCCTGCTTGATGGCAGCCACTGGAGACCGTGTGCCTTGCGTATGGATGGAGAATCAGCAGGTGCTTGATTACGACCCGTCGGCCCCCATTGAGGTGAGTTATACCCAACCTTTTCCTGGCGAACCGACTGGAAAGAATAATCCGGAGCTACTGACCAACCTGAAGCCCTCGCCCAATCACGGACACAACCAAGCCATCGTTAATGGTATTTCGCGCATCGGATACATGAAGGGAGGAGGCAAGGCACTGTGGAAGGACGAAAACATTGCTGACACCATTATTGCTAAATCGGTAGGTTTTATCGAGCGTAATAGCGACAACCCCTTCTTCTTGTATGTAGGAACCAATGACGTGCATGTACCTCGTTTCCCCCACCCACGTTTTGTAGGTAAGAGCGGAATGGGCTATCGAGGAGATGCTATTCTTCAGTTCGATTACACGGTTGGCAAAATCGTAGAAGCGTTGGAGAGAAAAGGATTGAGAGAAAACACGCTGATTGTGTTGAGTAGCGACAACGGTCCAGTAGTGGATGACGGCTATCAGGATCAAGCAGTGGAGCTGCTAGGCGACCACCGTCCGTGGGGTAACCTGCGTGGCGGTAAATACAGCAGCTTCGAAGCCGGAACCCGTGTGCCATTTATCGTCAGCTGGCCTGGCAAGGTAAAAAAGGGAAAGACGTCGGACGCCCTGGTATCGCAAATAGACTTGTTTGCCTCAATGGCCGCTTTGGTGGGGCAAGAGATGCAACCGGGTACCGGAGTAGACAGCCGTAACCAACTGAAAGCATTCTTGGGAACCGATCGCAGGGGACGTGACTATGTGGTAGAATCTTCAGGCTCCTTGTCTGTTTCGGACGGAACATGGAAGTACATCACTCCTAACAAAGGAGCCTCCTTTATGAAACTGACACAGACAGAAACGGGTAATGCCCCCATAGAACAACTTTACAATCTGAAGAAAGACAGAGGCGAAAAGAATAACCTCGCGGAACAATATCCTGAAAAGGTAGAAAAATTGAAAGCCATATTGGAGCAAGAAAAATCGAAAGGCTTCAGACAAAGTAATTGGAGCAAGTAATAATAGAATGTTTTGGAACAACAATATGAAAAATAATCGGATATTGAAAAATATGTTTGTCATGGGAGGTATTGCTTCTTCGGCTATGGGGATGGCACAACACTGTCCTAACGTTTTGGTTATCATGACTGACGAACACAATTTTCGCACATTGGGTTGCTATCGTGAACAACTTCCGCAAGAACAGGCTTATCCTTGGGGCAAAGAAGTGGAGGTAAAAACTCCTCACATTGATGCTTTGGCGAGCCGGGGTGCCTTGTGCTTGAATTATTATGCAACCCATCCGGTTAGCGGCCCGTCGCGCGGATGTTTCATGACCGGGATGTATCCGCAGAAGAATGGAGTAACAGCCAACAACCTTTCGCTTAGAGATGAAGTGGTGACATTTGCCGAGACATTGGCCGATAACGGATATACTACTGCTTATTTCGGAAAATGGCACTTGGATGGAGGCGACAAACCCGGATGGACACCCAAACGGAAATTTGGATTCATGGACAATCGTTATATGTACAACAGAGGGCATTGGAAAAAGTTATCAGACGAAGGCGGACAACCAGCCGTTGCTGCAATAAACAAAGAAGGTAAATTATCCGAGAACCTATTGGCTGGAGCCGACGAGAACAGTTTTTCCACAGATTTCTTGGCCAATCGTGCCTTGCGCTTCATCGAAGAAAACAAAGGAAAGCCTTTTTGCTGTTTTCTTTCCATTGCCGATCCACACGGACCGAATGTGGTGAGAGCACCCTATTCTACCATGTACACGGAAATGAAAGTAGGTCGTCCAGCCTCAGCCAGCGCGAATGTGGAAGGAATGCCTGCATGGGCTAAAAAAAGCAAACGTACGATTGTAGATGCTGGACCACAGAACGGTATGGCTCAATACTTAGGTATGGTGAAATGTATCGACGATAATGTGGGAAAGGTGATGCGCCGCTTGCAAGAACTGGGATTGAACGAAAATACGATTGTCATTTTCACCGCTGACCATGGAGACCTCTTGGGTGAACATGGAAGAGATAACAAGTCAGTGCCTTTTGAGGCATCGGTCAAAATTCCTTTTATTTGGACTTACCCCGGCAAGATACCTGCTGGAAGTTTAGTGAAGGAAGCGATGAACAACACCGATTTTACCCCTACACTTCTCAAGATAATGAATATCCAATCGAAAGTTCAATATCAGGGTAAAGAGCATTCCAAGGCAATTTTGGGTGAGAAAGACGACACAGGAAGTATTACGGCGTTTAAAGGAAGCAATTGGATCGCATCCACGGACGGACGCTATAAACTCATCTATTCAACAGGGTTGGGAGAAGTACCCGTTTTGTTCGACCTTTTGGAAGACCCTAATGAGTTGGTGAATATTTATCATAAGAAGAGTAGTCGGAAGATCATAGAAAGGTTGGCTACTTACTTGAGAGATTATTGCACAACGTGCGAAGAACCTATGTGGCAAAACGAAAAGATAAGGGAAGAACTCTCGCTCTATTTCAATGAATGATTATGTAACAGTTAAAATAAAAAAGAGACGTGTTATGAAGAATCTGAATATATGGTTGGGAATCGGCGGATCTTTATTGATTGCCCCTTCTCTTCAAGCTCAAAAACAGAAAGAACAACAACGCCCCAACATCGTATTCATTATGGCCGACGATCTAGGCTGGAACGACCTCGGAGTGACCGGTAGCGACTATTACGAAACGCCCAACATTGACCGGCTGGCTTCTGAAGGTGTTTTTTTTGACAACGCGTATGCGGCAGCAGCCAACTCCGCTCCAAGTCGTGCCTGCTTCATGACAGGACTTTACACTCCGCGACATGGTGTCTATACGGTGAGTCCATCGGAGCGGGGTGACAAGACCCTTCGGAAACTGATTCCCGTCGCCAACACGGAGGATGTGCGGACAGAGTTTGTCACCTTGGGCGAGGCTCTGAAGCAACAGGGATACGTCTGTGGGCATATCGGTAAATGGCATCTTGGCAGCGACCTCGATGGTAGTAAAACCGGTCCCCTGTCGCAAGGATTCGATTACAACATAGCTGGGGAGAGGGCGGGTTCGCCTTACTCCTATTTCTATCCTTATTGTAGGAATCAGAAGTGCCACCTGGGGCTGGATGAGGGAGAGGAGGGAGAGTATCTCACGGACCGTCTGACGAGCGAAGCCATTAAGTTTGTGGAACAGTCAAAGGACAAGCCCTTCTTCCTTTATATGGCGCATCATGCTGTCCATACACCTCTGAAAGCTCCGCAGGCATTGGTGGACAAATACCGAAAAAAAAACAAGGGAAAGTATCAGAAGAATGCTGTTTATGCAGCCATGGTGGAAAACTTGGATTGGAACGTGGGCAGGCTATGTCATGCCATCGATTCGCTGGGACTGACCGATAATACGCTGATTGTTTTCTATTCGGACAACGGAGGAACAGCAATTGCCACCAACAACTTCCAGCTCAGAGGTTCCAAAGGTACGCCTCACGAAGGAGGGATCAGGGTACCACTCATCATGAAATACCCGTGCAAGATAAAGCCAGGGACGGTGGTGTCGGAACCGGTGACGGGAGTCGACTTCTACCCCACGTTAGTGACACTAGCTGGTGGAACTCCCCACGAGCGACTGGATGGCAAAGATATTTTTGACAAGAAGTGCGCAAAGGAGAGGGCACTCTTCTGGCATTTCCCTGCCTATCTGGAAGGCAATCATGGAGCTAAGGAGTTCAGAGCTACCCCCTACTCCATCATTCGTCAGGGTGACTGGAAACTAATTTATTATTACGAAGACAAGTCAGTGGAGCTTTTCAACCTGAAAGAGGACAGGATGGAGAAAAACAACCAGGCGGTTGCGCAGCCGGTTCTTACAGCGAAACTGCAAGATCGGTTGATGAGATGGCTGGACGAGACACACGCGGGTATCCCGACGGAACTAAATCCAGCCTATATTCCGTCGGATAAATGATACTCAATTTTAAATATCAAACATTATGTTTTTATTAAATTTTCTAGTAGCTGCTTCTGGCATAACTGCCGATTATCAGGAACGCCCTAACATTATTGTTTTTCTAGTAGACGATATGGGACTTATGGATACTTCCGTTCCTTTTCTGACAGACGGGAGCGGAAATCGGGTGAGGCATTCTTTAAATAATTGGTATCATACTCCCAATATGGAGAGGATGGCCGAACAAGGGATCTGCTTTTCTACTTTTTATGCGCAAAGTGTGAGTTCCCCTTCTAGAGCCTCATTGTTGACGGGGCAAAACGCAACAAGGCATCGCACTACGAACTGGATTAATGCGGAAAGTAATAACCGTACTCCTTTCGGGCCTCCTGATTGGAATTGGAAAGGGCTGACGAAGGATATTCCGACCATGCCGAAAGTTCTGCAACAGGCTGGATATAAGACGATTCATATAGGAAAAGCTCACTTCGGCTGTATGGATAGCGAAGGTGAAAATCCGTTGAATCTTGGTTTTGATGTCAACATTGCGGGGTCGGGAATAGGACATCCCGGCAGTTATTATGGTGAGTGGGGATACGGTCATATTAAAGGTTCGAAAGCCAGAGCAGTACCCGATCTGAAGAAATATCATGGTACGGATACTTTCCTGAGCGAAGCCCTGACGATAGAGGCTAACCGTGAGATAGCTAAAGCTGTGGAAGAAAAGCGTCCTTTTTATTTGAATATGGCTCATTATGCTGTCCATGCACCTTTCCAGGCCGACAAACGTTTTCTGTCCCGTTATACAGATCCAAATAAGAAGGAACAGGCCAAGGCCTTTGCTACATTGATAGAAGGCATGGATAAGTCTTTGGGGGACATCATGGACCAACTTGAAAAATTGGGAATTGCGGAAAACACTTTGATTTTCTTTTTGGGAGATAACGGTGGAGACGCACCTTTAGGAGAAGAACGGGGATATGGTTCTTCCGCGCCATTGAGAGGAAAAAAGGGTACGGAGTTTGAAGGTGGTATGCGTGTGCCTTTTATTGTGAGTTGGGCAAAGCCCCGGAAAGGTAATAAATTTCAGAAGCGGTTACCTATTGAAGTCGGAGGTATGCAAAGCCAACTGGGAACGGTCATGGATATTTATCCGACAGTTTTATCGGTAGCCGGATGTAAACTGCCTGCCGATTATGTAATAGACGGATTCGATCTAAAGAAGCAGCTAAGTGGAAAAGTCAATAGAAAACGTCTTGAAACGTTCCTTATGCACTTTCCTCACGCTCATCGCGGTAATTACTTTACAGTATATCGCGAGGGGGATTGGAAGCTGATTTACTATTATTCGCCGGAGACTCCGAAGCAACCGAAAGCGGTACTTTATAATCTGAAAGAGGATCAGGAAGAGAAAAAAGAACTTTCTTCTGCATTTCCTGATAAATGTAGGGAGATGATTCGTAATATGTCATCCCGGTTGGAAAAAGAAGGCGCTCTTTATCCTATTGATAAACAAGGAAATGAGCTGAAACCTTTTGTTTATTTTTAAGATTCTCTTTTGTTTACCTCTAATTTTAAGTAAGTGAAAAATAATGCGTTATCGAAAGTTGTTGTTTGCTATATTGTTTCTATTGGCTATTGATTCATATGCTTCGGTAGTAACTGTTTCTACTCATGTGCATGATATGGAATTTCGAGACTTGGCAAGAAAATGGGATGAAGCGATACCGCTAGGAAATGCGACTATTGGTTCTTTAATCTGGCAAAAAGGAGAACGTTTGCGTATGTCCATAGATCGCAGTGATTTGTGGGACTTGCGGCATTCTAAAGAATTAGAAGGAGAAGGCTTCTCTTTTCATTGGTTGTACGAACAGCTTCAAAAAGGAGATTATACACCGGTACAGAGGCGGTTTGATAAGCCATATAACGCTTATCCCGGCCCTTCAAAAATTCCGGGTGCGGGTTTGGAGTTTCCAATAGAACATTTTGGAGAGGTTGAAAAAGTGCATTTATATCAACGACAAGCTGTATGTGAAGTTGTATGGAAATCAGGAGTATCCTTACGCTGTTTTGTCCATGCCCAAAAACCTGTGGGTTGGTTTATATTTGAAGGGGTGGAAGCTGATTTTGAGCCATTATTAATTCCTCCTTCTTATAATGAAGAAGTAAGACATACCGCTGAAGATCATAGTCAACATAGTCTGTTCCGACTCGGATATGAACAAGGAAAAGTTGAACGGGCATTATCCGATAAATTTGTTTATAATCAACCTGGTTGGGGGGATTTTTCTTATTCGGTTGCAGTAAAATGGAAGCGGTTTGGAGAAAAAATAATAGGTGTATGGAGTGTTACCTCTTCTCTTGTAAGAGAAGAAGCATCACAAATTGTGGATAAGGCTATGAATGCCGGAATAGAGGCTTATTATCAGACTCACCAAAATTGGTGGAATATATTTTATAGCCGTTCGTCTGTCACATTGCCGGACAAGGTGATAGAAAAGCAATATTACAATGAAATTTATAAAATGGGGAGTATCTCTAGAAAAGACTCGTATCCGATATCTTTACAGTCTGTGTGGACAGCCGACAATGGGCAATTACCTCCTTGGAAAGGTGATTATCATCACGATTTGAATACACAGTTGAGTTACTGGTCTTTTTATACTGGCAATTATCTGGAAGAAAGTTACGGATATTTATATACTTTGTGGAATCAACTGAAGGAAAATAAGAGATATACGAAAACCTATTTTGGAACTGAGGGGTTGAATGTTCCGGGAGTTTGTACTTTATTGGGACAACCGATAGGAGGATGGTGTCAATATTCATTAGGACCAACTGTTTCCGCATGGCTTTCCCAGCATTTTTATTTATACTGGAAATATTCACAAGACCGTCAATTTTTAATAGACAGGTGTTATCCCTATTTGAAAGAAGTTGCTACTTATTTGGAGCAGTTTACTATAGTGAAAGATGGGATAAGAAGTTTACCTTTAAGTTCATCTCCGGAATTTAAAAATAATAGTATGGATGCTTGGTTTAGAGAGATGACGAATTTTGACCGTGCATTGGTTCGTTTTGCTTTTCGTGCAGCAGCTGAATTGGCTAGGGAATTAGGGCGGAAAGGTGAAGCTGATCATTGGGAGAAACTGGAGGAAGAACTACCTGATTTTATTCTTGATGCTCAAGGGGGATTGTCTATTGCTGTAGGGCATCCATACGAACATTCTCATAGACATTTTTCTCATTTATTAGCAATTCATCCGTTAGGATTGCTTGATAAATCTTATGGAAAAAGCGATTCTCAAATTATTGATGCTAGTTTGAATATATTAGATAAATACGGACCTGGCGGTTGGACCGGGTATTCGTATAGTTGGTTGGCAAATTTAAAGGCACGGGCTTTTGATGGCAACGGAGCTGCTAAGGCCTTACGTATATTTGCGGAGTGTTTTTGTTTAAGAAATGGTTTTCATGCAAATGGAGATCAAAGTAGAAGTGGTAAGTCAGGATTTACTTATCGTCCATTTACATTAGAAGGGAATATGGCTTTTGCCTCTGGAGTTCAGGAGATGTTATTACAAAGTCACAGTGGAGTTATCCGTGTTTTTCCTGCTATTCCGTCCGATTGGAAAGATGTTTCGTTTGATAAGCTACGTGCCATAGGAGCCTTTGTTGTAAGTGCCAGTTTAGAAAACGGAGACGTTTCTTTGGTTAAAGTTATTTCTGAGAAAGGAGGCTTGTTACGTTTGGTCAAGCCTTTTAAAGGAAAATTCAGGATTGCTGGGAAAAAGAAGAAGATTGCTGAAAAGAATGGAATTCTTGAGTTAAAAACACGGGCGGGTGAAGAAATAATATTAGAAAGAATTGGTTTGCGAGGGCTTTAATTTGAGGAATGCATGAAAGGAAGCTATAACATTAAAAAAACGTCATTTGTATGTGTTGCTCTTTTGTCAGCAGCCTTGCCGGGTGTGGCAAAGAAGAAACAGGTACGTCCCAATGTTGTTTTTATTTATGCGGATGATTTAGGCCGCGGTATGTTGTCTCATTATGGACAAAAGATTATATCTACTCCTCATATTGACCGTCTTTTTAAAGAAGGAACGTCTTTTGAGTATGCCTATGGTTGTATGTTTTCTGCTCCGGCGCGTGCCAGTATGCTGACAGGGTATCATGATTGTCATACCCGGAAATGGAATATATCCCAGGGCGGAAGATTGACACATATAAAGGGGTATGAAGATCTGGAACAGATAGAAGGAGAATTAGATTCATCGCGTATTGAATTACCGGCCGGTGACCTGCTTCTTCCTCAAGTCTTTAAGCAAGCCGGTTATGTGACCGGACAAGTAGGAAAACTGGATTGGGGATTCACGGCAACCCGGCGCCAGATACGTGAGCATGGTTGGGATTATTATTGTGGATACTTGGATCATCAACGGGCACACGTTTTTTATCCGGGCTTTTTGTTTGAAAACGATTCTATCCTACATATTTTCGAAAACACACATCCTATGGGGGGAAGGGGTTTTGAAAACGAATCACTGGAGACATATAAAAAGCGTTGGGATATGAAAGGAAAAGTGGTTTATTCTCAAAACCTGTTTCTTGAGAAAATGCTTGGTTTCATACGCCGGCATCAGAATGAACCCTTCTTTTTGTTTCATTCTACTCAGTTACCTCATGGACCGGTGGCGATTCCGCAAGTACATCTTGAGGTGAAGGATAATAAAGAATTGTCCGAATTGGAAAAAGAGTATGCTTCTATGGTGAAGATGCTTGACGAACATATAGGCATACTGCTTGCAGAACTTGAGAAATTGGGTATTTTGGATAATACAATTATTGTTTTCGCATCTGATAATGGTCATGAGACTTATTATAGTGTTGAAAAACGCTGTCGGAAAAGTCCTAACCGCGATATGGGGGGGAAGAGTTTCGATGCATGGGAATATCCTTATCGAAGTGAGCTGACCGGAGATTATTTTGACGGAAACAATGGGATGTCGGGTAAAAAATGGATGAACTGGGAAGGTAGCGTACGTGTCCCTCTAGTGTTCAGGTGGCCCTCTGGAATTAAAAAAGGGCGGACTGTGAATCAAACAGTAGCTAATTATGACTTGTTGCCTACATTCGCTGATCTGCTGAAGGTGAAACTGATTACTTCAAAAGATGGCGTTTCTTTGCTTCCCATATTGATGAAAGGTAAAACACGTTTGCCGGATATCCGTTATGTATACGTTTCTTCGAATGAAGGGCCAATGGTAGTAGATAGTGACGGCTGGAAATTGAGGTATAATAAAAAACGGGATGAGTATAGGCTTCATTATTTACCTGATGACTACAAAGAGGAAAAAATAGTAAATGAGAAATATCCGGAGGTCTTGCAGAGACTGAAAAAACAACTTGAAAACATTTAAATAACTACATAAATAAATATGAAAAACCTGAATTTGACTTTTTATGCGTTCGCAGGCATTTCTTCGATGCCTGTCACCCTGTTGGCCGGACAGTTTCAACCGGAGAAGAAATCTATAGATAAACAACACCCCAATGTAGTACTTATTGTTGCTGACGATCTGGGTTACGGAGATTTGAGTTGCTATGGGGCTGATGCAATACAAACTCCCGGCATGGACCGTATAGCTAATGAAGGTATTCGTTTTACCCGTGGCTTTTGTACGGCTGCAACTTCCACTCCCAGCCGTTATTCAGTAATGACAGGGAAGTATCCATGGACAAATCCCGATGCAAAAATATTGCCCGGAAATGCTGCCCTTATCATTGATACAAGTGCAATTACCCTACCTAAAGTTATGAAACAGGCCGGTTATGTGACTGGTTCTGTGGGAAAATGGCATATTGGTTTAGGGGATGGAAATGTAGACTGGAATGAAAGGGTGTATCCGGGAGCATCTGAAATCGGGTATGATTATTCATTTATTCAGGCAGCCACGAATGACCGTGTGCCTTGTGTATTTTTGGAGAACAATATAGTAGTAGGATTAGATCCAAATGATCCGCTTTATGTAGATTATCGGAAGAATTTTTCGGGAGAGCCTACGGGTAAGGATAATCCGGAATTACTACGCATGCATCCCAGTGTAGGACATGCCGGTTCAATAGTGAACGGGGTTCCTCGTATTGGCTTCCAGAAAGGAGGTAAGACCGCCCAGTGGAGAGATGAGGATATGGCAGAATTGTTTCTGGAGAAAGCTAAAGCTTTTGTTGAAGAAAATAAAGACCGTCCTTTCTTTCTTTATTATGGATTGCATCAGCCACATGTCCCAAGAGTACCTAATGAGCGCTTTATAGGAAAATCCGGTATGGGAGCGAGAGGTGATGTAATTCTTGAAGCTGACTGGTGTGTAAATGAATTTCTAAAAGTGTTAGATACGTTAGGATTAACAGAGAATACAATTGTGATATTGACGAGTGATAATGGTCCGGTTTTGGATGACGGATATAAAGACCAGGCAGTGGAACTGGTTGGTGAACATCGCCCGGCAGGTCTTCTTCGTGGCTGGAAAACAACCATGTATGATGGTGGTGTACGTATCCCGTTCATGTTACGTTGGCCGGCTGTCGTAAAACCGAAAGTTTCTGACGCTTTTGTCTGTCAAATGGATTTGTTGGCTTCATTCGCCAGTTTGCTGGGACAGAGTTATCCGGATAAGTTGGATAGTCAAAATACACTAAAAGCCTTTTTAGGTAAAAGCAGAAAAGGAAGAGAAGGACTGGTTATTGAAGGTATGTTTAATTATGCATATCGTAAAGGGGACTGGGCTTTGATTCCTCCTTATCGGAAAGAAAAAGTCTATAAGCTTTACAATTTAAAGAATGATATTGGACAACAATATGATGTGGCAGATAAATATCCCCAAAAGGTAAGAGAATTAATAAAGGAATTTGAATCCTTAAAACAGTATACTGGAAAAAGAACAAAATTTCAGTAATTGAATGTGAGATTCCACTTGCTGTTATTTTTTTATGTTTATCTCTAAATTTTATATAGTACAATGAGAATATGTTTGATAGGTTTATTGCTCGTTTTCTTTTCAATGGGTAATGCGCAGACTGATAGACTGAAAGGATTTGATTATGTCAGGTTTTCTGCGCCAACAGGACGGGAATGGGAGTCTCCCGAGCAACTGGCTTTAAATAAGGAACAACCGCATACCTGGTTTTTTACATTTGCTGATATTGAGAGTGCCCGACGTTTGCTGCCTGAATATAGCAGTTATTATCAGTCTTTGAATGGTACCTGGAAATTTAATTGGGTCGGTAATCCTAATGAACGTCCTGTCAATTTTTATCAGGAAGGATTTGACGTTTCCGGTTGGGATGATGTAACCGTACCTATGCAATGGAATGTGGCAGGAATACAAAAAGATGGTGATCTGAAATACGGAATCCCTATTTATGCGAACCAGCCGGTCATCTTTCAGCATAAAGTGGTTGTAGATGACTGGAAGGGTGGGGTAATGCGTACTCCCCCCCATGACTGGGTAACATATAAACACCGCAACGAAGTAGGTTCATATCGTCGGGTATTCACTACACCGAGTAATTGGAGAGATCGTGAAGTATATATCAACTTTGATGGTGTTTCTTCGTTCTTTTATCTGTGGATTAACGGACATTATGTAGGATTCTCCAAAAACTCACGTAACACGGCTTCATTCAATATAACTCCTTATTTGAAGAAAAAAGGTGAAAATGTGGTAGCGGTTGAGGTTTACCGTAATTCGGACGGTTCCTTCCTTGAAGCGCAGGACATGTTTCGCCTGCCGGGAATTTTCCGTACGGTATCACTGACATCGACTGCAAAGGTGCAGATTTGTGATTTTCGTGTATTTCCTGAGTTGGATGCCAATTATGAGAATGGCAGTATTCGTGTGGCAACTGACATTCGAAATTTAGCCGACAAAACAGTTAAGGATTATTCGATTTCCTATTCGCTTTATTCCAACAAGTTATATTCTGATGAAAATATACTAGTGGAAGGTGTGGCAGGTACCGTTCTTGTTTCTGAAGTGAAGCGTGAAGGTAATTTATCCGTTACGACAACTATTCATATTGATACTCCAAAACAATGGTCGGCTGAAGCCCCTCATCGTTATATATTGGTGGGACAGTTAAAAAATAACAAGGGAGAAGTAGTGGAAACTTTTTCCACAGCTTTGGGCTTCTGTAAAGTAGAGATAAAAGATACCCGGGCGGATGAAGATGAATTCGGGCTGGCTGGACGTTATTTCTATGTCAATGGAAAACCCGTAAAATTGAAAGGTGTGAATCGTCAGGAGATCAATCCGGCTACAGGAAATGCTATAAGCCATGAACAGATGCAGGAAGAAATCATGCTGATGAAACGGGGTAATATTAACCATGTACGAAATTCACATTATTCCTGTGAACCTTATTGGTACTACCTATGTGACAAATATGGAATATATTTGGAAGATGAAGCGAACATCGAAAGTCATCAATATTATTATGGAAAGGAATCCTTATCCCATGTATCGGAGTTTGAGGCAGCCCATATAGCTCGCGTCATGGAACTTGCCCGTTCACATGTGAATCATCCGTCCATAGTGATCTGGTCTTTGGGGAATGAAGCGGGGCCCGGAGAGAATTTCGTTAAGGCTTATAATGCTTTGCATGCTTTTGACCCTTCCCGTCCTGTACAATACGAACGTAATAATAAGATTGTTGATATGGGGTCCAACCAATATCCTTCTATAGGATGGATGCGCGGTGCGGTAACGGGTAAGTATAATATCAAATATCCTTTTCACGTATCTGAATACGCACATTCCATGGGGAATGCCGGTGGTAATCTGATTGATTATTGGGAAGCTATTGAATCTACCAACTTTTTTTGTGGAGCAGCTATCTGGGATTGGGTCGATCAGTCCTTATATTATTATGACCGCCAGACGGGAGACCGCTTTTGGGCGTATGGGGGGGATTTTGGTGATAAGCCTAATAGCGGCATGTTCTGTATGAACGGTATTTTGTTTCCTGACCATTCGCCTAAGCCCGTTTTTTATGAAGTAAAGAAAGTATATCAGAATGTGGCAGTGAAAGCTGTTGATATGCGGAAAGGACAAATCGAAATCTTTAATAAGAATTATTTCAGACCATTAGTTGGTTATAAAATGCTCTGGGCCTTGTATAAAGATGGAAAGAAAGTGAAAGAAAGCACTGCATTCAAAATGTCCGGTAATGTAGTAGCTCCTCGTGAGAAAGCTTCATGTACTATTCCGTATGATTATGATAAACTGGAAGCCGGAAGCGAATATTTTGTAAAAATACAATTCGTATTGGCACAAGATATGCCTTGGGCCAAAGCAGGATTTGTCCAGATGGAGGAGCAACTGAAAATAAAGGATGCCGGAGAACACCCTTCCATTGCCACGTTGACTTCCTCACTTGTTAAGCCGATGATAAGAGAAAAAGAGGACTATACCGTAATAAAGGGAAATAATTTTATGGTAAAGTTTGACAATAAACAGGGTACTATTTATAGTCTGGAGTATAAAGGCAGAAAAGTAGTCTGTGATGGTGGCGGTCCGAAACTAGACGCTTTCCGTGCTCCTGTTGATAATGATAACTGGGCATATCGTCAGTGGTTTGAGAAAGGCCTCCATAATCTGAAACACCGGGTAACTAACTACGCTTGGGTGAATGCTGGAAAAAAAGATGATAACACCATACAATTGATGTATACGGTGGAATCACAGGCCCCGAATCCAGCCGTACTGGAAGGGGGAAAATCCGGAAAAAACAGTGTCAAGGAATTGATAGAACGGTCTTTTGGGACAGATGATTTCAAATTTATCACCAATCAGGTTTGGACCATATATCCTGACGGATCAATAGAATTACAATCCAATATAACTTCGAACGATGCTTCCCTCGTTGTAGCCCGTTTGGGGTACGCCATGCAAATTCCATCCGGATTATCCCAGTATACTTATTATGGACGTGGCCCTTGGAATAATTATAACGACCGTTGTACAGGTTCATTTATCGAAATATACCAGAGTGCGGTAAAAGAGCAGTTTGTAAATTTCCCGAAACCCCAGAGTATGGGAAACCGGGAAGAAGTACGTTGGTGTGCATTGACCGATGAGAAAGGTGATGGTGTGGAATTTATTTCAGAAGTCTATATGTCAGCTTCCGCACTTCCCTGGTCGGCCATGGAATTAACTTTGGCTCCTCATCCTTACCAGTTGCCGGAATCTACATCTACACATTTACATCTGGATCTGGCTGTGACCGGCTTGGGTGGTAATAGCTGTGGACAAGGAGGGCCCCTGGAGGCTGACCGTATAAAAGCGGGCAATCATTCTATGGGCTTTATTATCCGTCCGGTAGAACAGCACTCATATATTGAGACGTCCCATATTACTACTTCCGGTGAATTTCCTATATCAATTTCACGTAGCGGGAATGGCACGGTTACTATCAGTAGTCGAAAAACAGGTGCTCCGATTGTATATGTTCTGAATGACAACAAGAAAGAACAGATTTATGTGGAACCGTTTAATTTGCATCAGGGTGGCAAGATTACTGCATATTACAAAGAAAACAGTATGATTTCTACTAGTATGGCTTATAACAAGATTGAAAATATTCCGTTGGAAGTCATATATGTATCCAGTGAGGAAACAGGTAATGGAGATGCGGCCCATTTAGTCGATGGGGATCCTAATACGATCTGGCATACGATGCGTTCTGTAACGGTTGCCCAATATCCTCATTGGGTTGATTTTGATGCCGGTGAAGTCAAAAATATTAAGGGCTTCATTTATCTGCCCTGTCAGAGTGGAGGAATTGGTGGCAATATTAAGGACTACTCTTTACAAGTGAGCAGGGACGGGAAAAATTGGGCGGATGCTGTAGTTACGGGAAGTTTTGAAAAGAGCAAGAAACCTCAGAGAGTGATGCTGAACAATCCGGTTAAAGCCCGTTATATCCGTTTCACCGGATTGAGTTCACAAAACGGGGCCGATTTTGCAGGTGGTGCCGAGTTCTCGGTAATTGCCGACTGAACTGCCTCTTGTTATATAATTTATAATTATGTAACACAGTTTTATGGATAATTCTAAATAGATAAAGCATGAAAAATAATTATTTTCTTTTTTCGCGATATTTCAGACTTATCGCATTGCTATTATTGTTATTGCATCCTCTTTTTTATTTTTTCATACAAGCATCCGAGACTTCAGGAATCCTTCGGGCGGAAAAAGTAAATCCGACCACAGTCGATGTGCTGTTTACAAACAACCAGCGAATGTCAATCGACTTTTACGGAGATAATATCTTCCGTATTTTTCAGGATAACTCTGGCGGTATTATCCGTGATCCCGAAGCGAAACCTGAAGCACGGATACTCGTTGACCAGCCCCGGCGCAAGGTATCCGTTCTTGTATTGGACGATAAAAACGACCGTGTCATTCTGACTACCGGGAAAGTACGGATTGAACTCGAAAAACAGACTTCTCTGATGAAAGTCTTTAACCTTGAAACAAATGTGTGTGTGATTGAACAGGCTGCTCCCGTAATATTCAGCCCAAAAGAAGTGACCGTCACCCTGAAAGAAAACCCCGGAGAATATTTCTATGGTGGCGGTGTGCAGAACGGACGTTTCTCTCATAAAGGCAAAGTGATTGCCATTGAGAATCAGAATAGCTGGACCGACGGTGGAGTAGCCTCCCCCACTCCTTTCTACTGGTCAACAAAAGGCTATGGAATGATGTGGTACACCTTTAAGAAAGGGCAATATGACTTTGGTGCAACAGAAAAAAACGTAGTGAAACTATCCCATAATTCTTCTTACCTTGATATTTTCTATATGGTCAACGACGGACCCGTTTCCCTGTTGAATGATTTCTATCAGTTGACGGGAAACCCCGTTTTGTTGCCCAAATTCGGTTTTTACGAAGGGCATCTTAATGCCTACAATCGTGACTATTGGAAGGAAGACGAGAAAGGAATCCTCTTTGAAGACGGAAAGCGATATAAAGAAAGCCAGAAAGACAATGGCGGCATCAAGGAGTCTCTGAATGGTGAAAAGAACAATTATCAGTTCTCGGCACGTGCCGTTATCGACCGTTACAAGAATCATGATATGCCTCTCGGATGGTTACTGCCGAACGACGGTTACGGAGCCGGATACGGACAGACGGAAACGTTGGACGGCAACATCGCCAATCTGAAAAGCCTGGGAGAATATGCCCGTAAGAACGGAGTGGAAATCGGGCTTTGGACACAGTCCGACCTGCATCCCAAAGAAGGCGTAAGCGCCCTGCTGCAACGTGACATCGTGAAAGAAGTCCGCGACGCAGGTGTACGTGTGCTCAAGACCGACGTAGCCTGGGTAGGAGCCGGATACTCCTTCGGACTGAACGGTGTAGCTGATGTGGGACGCATTATGCCTTATTATGGCAATGACGCCCGTCCTTTCATCATTTCGCTTGACGGCTGGGCAGGCACGCAGCGTTATGCCGGCATCTGGTCGGGCGACCAGACAGGCGGCGTATGGGAATATATCCGTTTCCATATCCCGACTTATATCGGTTCCGGCCTTTCCGGACAGCCCAATATCTGTTCGGATATGGACGGCATCTTCGGCGGCAAAAATGAAACAGTCAATATTCGTGATTTCCAATGGAAGACATTTACCCCCATGCAGTTAAATATGGATGGCTGGGGCGCCAATGAGAAGTACCCCCATGCTTTAGGCGAGCCGGCTACATCCATCAACCGAATGTACCTGAAGCTGAAATCCGAATTAATCCCCTACACATATAGTTTTGCCAAGGAAGCGGTGGACGGAATGCCGCTAATCCGCGCCATGTTCCTTGACTACCCCAATGCGTACACCTACGGGCCTGCTACGCAGTACCAGTTCATGTATGGCACGGACTTCCTCGTAGCTCCCATCTATCAGAACACCAAAGCCGACGAGAAAGGTAATGATATCCGTGACGGTATCTACCTGCCTGAAGGTATCTGGATCGATTATTTCACAGGAGAAAAATATGAGGGAAATTGTATCCTCAACAACTTTGATGCTCCCATCTGGAAACTTCCTGTTTTTGTAAAGGCAGGAGCGATTATTCCGATGGTCAATCCCGGTAACAATGTTAATGAAATAAATAAGGGAATCCGTATTTATGAACTTTATCCGTATGGAAAGAGTTCGTTCACAGAATACGATGATGACGGAGTGACGGAAGCATACAAGCATGGTAAAGGTGTGCAAACCCGTATTGAATCAGTAGTTGACGATAAGAATAATGTAACTGTTACAGTTTCTCCTACAAAAGGAGATTTTACGGATTTTGTGAAAGAAAAGGCAACCATGTTTAAAGTCAATGTTAGTACCCAGCCCAGGAAAGTTACTGCCCGATTAGGTAAGAATAAAGTGAAATTGGTAAAGGCGGCTTCGATGGATGAATTTTTGAAAGGGGAAAACATCTACTTCTATGATGAGTTACCGAATCTGAACAGGTTTGCCACCGTAGGAAGTGAATTTTCGAAAATGGCTATAACTAAGAATTCCCAGCTTTTGATAAAACTATCATCTACTGATATTACAGCAAATGCAACAATATTGCATATTGAAGGATTTCAGTTTGCTCCACAGGACAATTACCGGATAACCACCGGAACTTTGGTTTCTCCTACTGCCCAAGTTATTGTTGATAATGCAGGAGCTTATACACTGAAGCCGACTTGGGGAAAGGTTACTAATGCAGACTTTTATGAGATTGACTTTAATGGTATGCGATATACTACTATAAAGGATACAGAATTATTATTTAATGATTTAACTCCCGAAACTTCCTATTCATTCAAAATACGGGCAGTCAATAAGAACGGAGTTTCTGATTGGGCGGAATTTAGTGCTACAACAAAATCCGATCCTTTGGAGTTTGCTATTCGTGGTATTAAGGGTGAATCTACAGCTGCTTCTCAGGGAAGAGGAGGCACAAAACGCTTGTTTGACTTCGTAGAGTCGGGTAATGTTTGGCATACGAAATATGGAGTGAAAGCTGTTCCGTTTGACTTGGTTATAGATCTGGTCTCTGTAAACCAACTGGACAAATTCCACTACCTGCCACGCACGGATGCCGGAAACGGTACGATACTGAAAGGTTCCGTATCTTACAGTATGGATAAAGAGCACTGGACGGAAGCTGGAGTATTCGACTGGAAACGCGACGATGAAGTGAAAGTCTTCGAATTTGCGAAACGTCCTACCGCACGTTATATCAAGCTTAATATAACAGAAGGTGTGGGTAACTATGCTTCCGGTCGTGAACTTTATGTATTCAAAGTGCCCGGAACAGCCGGCTATTTGCAGGGAGATATCAACAATGACGGTAAAATCGATCGTAATGACCTGACTTCTTATATGAACTACACGGGATTACGCCGTGGTGATTCGGATTATGAAGGCTATATCAGCAAGGGCGATATTAACATGAACGACCTAATAGATGCTTATGACATATCTGTAGTAGCTGCTCAACTCGAAGGTGGAATTATCCAAAGAGATACGGTAAAAGTATCCGGTTCATTATCCATCAGCACCCCGAAACATCAGTATTTGAAAGACGAAATCGTAGAAATCCGTGTGAAAGGTAATGACCTGAAAGCAGTAAACGCACTCAGCTTTGCTCTATCTTATGATCAAAATGACTATGAGTTTATAGGTGTAGAATCATTGAATATGAAAGCAATGGAGAACTTGACTAATGATCGTTTGCATACTAACGGGATCAAATCACTCTATCCAACATTTGTCAATCTGGGCAATCAACCCTCACTAGAAGGTTCTAAAGATCTCTTTATCCTGAAGTTGAGAGCGAAACGGAAAGTGAAATTTGAATTAACTTTGAAAGATGGAGTGTTGGTTGATAAACAGCTGCGGATGTATGCATTCTAGAAGTTGATTTCTGTTGATACTTCACAGGGTTGGACTTTGTTATAGATGATAGATAAAATTATTTAAAAATAACAATAAAAATGAATGGTATGAAATTAATCAATTTTTTATGTGGTGTTTTATTGTTGGTATTATTTACTGCTTGTTTTCAATCTCCATCTGTACAGATATCAGAAAAAGGTACAAGGTGGAGTTGGGATAAAGGGACTATTGTCGTTGAAACGCCTGAACGTCCTGCCGGTCAAACAGATGTAATAGGTTTAACCGTTCCTAAAATGGAAGTTGTCCGTGTCGGATTTGTCGGATTGGGGATGCGCGGTCCGGGAGCGGTGAAGCGCTTCACTCATATTCCGGGAGTGGAAATTGTGGCATTGTGTGATTATGAGCAGGAACGTGCCGAAAAATGCCAGAAGTTTTTAAAGAAAGCTTCCATGCCCAAGGCCGCCGTATATTCAGGTGCGAAAGGTTACGAAGAATTGTGCAAACGCAATGATATTGATTTGGTATATATCGCTACGGACTGGTTACACCATTTTCCGGTTGCGATTTGTGCAATGGAGAATGACAAACATGTAGCAATAGAAGTCCCCTCGGCTATGACTTTGAAGGAATGCTGGGATTTAGTGAATATGTCTGAAAAGACACGCAAACATTGCATGATTCTGGAGAATTGTTGCTATGACTGGTTCGAGATGAATACACTGAATATGGCTCAACAGGGAGTATTCGGTGAGGTAATCCGTGCTCAGGGGGCATACATACACAATCTGGATAAGTTTTGGGGACATTATTGGAAAAAAGGGGATGAGGATAAATTGGGTTGGCGTCTGGAGTATAACATGAAACATCGTGGGGATGTGTATGCCACTCATGGGCTGGGTCCTGTTGCCCAAGCGTTAGACATACACCGTGGCGACCGTATGAAAACTTTGGTTGCTATGGATACGAAGTCTGTTGTAGGAAAAGCATTGGTGGAAGAGAGAACCGATTCTGTTTGTGATAACTTCCGTAATGGTGACCATACTACGACCCTGATTCGTACAGAGAATGGGAAAGTGATTGAAATACAGCATAATGTGATGACTCCGCAGCCTTACAACCGTTTGTATCAACTCACAGGAACAAAAGGATTTGCTAATAAATATCCCACCGAAGGATATGCTTTGGATGCGGCGCAAATGGAAGCGTCGGGTATGCAGCCTAAAATTGATAACCTGAATTCCCACCGTTTTTTGCCTAAGGAAGAGATGGAGACATTAGTAGAGAAATATCAGCATCCGATTCTGAAGAAATACGGTGAAATCGCGAAAGAAGTAGGCGGTCATGGCGGCATGGATTTTATAATGGACAGCCGCCTGGTATATTGCTTGCAGAATGGATTGCCTTTGGACATGGATGTGTATGATTTGGCGGAATGGTGCTGTCTGGCGGAATTGGGGGAACTATCTATGGACAATAACTGTGCTGCGGTTGCCTTTCCTGATTTTACACGCGGCGAATGGAATAAAATGCAAGGTTATAAGCATGCTTTTGCCACTCCCGAAGATGAAGAAGCTACTTCAGAGAAAGCGAAAAATTTCACTGAGAAGTTGAAGGAAAAGGGAGCACGAGAATGGGATAAAGAGGAATAAGAACCATTTTTCTCATGTAGTTAATTATGGACAGCCAGTTTGTTGAGTACAAAGCACCCCCATGCTTTGGAAAGGCGAACCGGCTATTCTTCGGAATGCAACTTGCTAATCATAGGTTAGTTGTCCCATTTTGTATTTAAGTATTTTCCCTTCCTGAAAAATTGTTTGACAGCCCGTAAGTACTCAATATGTTATTTTTCAATTTGTAGTTACTCTCTATTTTCGCAGCAAACCATAATGATATACTAAATGGCAAGTAAAAATCTTTGGTATCGCTATCATAAGGAGGGTGTTCTCCAATCGATGTCCATCGTCCAGTTCTGTTAAATGAACGGTGTAGTTTGTTACAAGTTCGAGAGATGGTACAATTCTGAGGTAATTTTGTGTACTAACAGAAATAAAAAGTAGAGAAGACAGCTCCTTAACTATCTTCTCTCTTGCTTTAAAATATCAATCTCATCACTATCTTCTCCGGTTGCGCTGTGATCTTAACTTTCTTTACTTGATCAGCCCCAAGCATCACAGCCGAATTTTTATAGCACTTTATAAATTCTCTCTTCGGCATGAAAAACGTATACCCGAAAGGAACCCCTCCCCAGTAATCCGGTATCCTGAAACCATTAAAACTATGCCCAGTAATTATATTGGCGTCGATGTTATAGATTGTCTTTGGATCATAATTCAGCCAGTCTATTTCACCCTCCCTGTACTTGCGTAGAAATGTCAATTCCAATGTTTTCCCCGATACTTCTCTAAGCTTAAATTTGACTCCACCGGCATTAAAGACCTTATCCAGATCCGCCTGAACTACATTTTCAACTTCATTGACTCCTAGTGTACTCAGATCATACACTTTGCCCGTTACAAATACTTTCTTCTTCATATTATTCTAGTTTTCTTTCTATTATTATTGATATTTCTCCTTGTCCGTCA